>CAEZXQ010000091.1_pt1 | contig 3237 bp, 4 predicted proteins | sample 7265291 | NCBI WGS metagenome assembly CAEZXQ01 (sample SAMEA6813912, study PRJEB35770) | uncultured Actinomycetes bacterium | biome: Freshwater; feature: Freshwater reservoir; material: water | place: Czech Republic | collected 2017-04-14 | depth 30m m | reverse complement strand
GAATTCCTGGTGAATCCAGAGGTGCAGATATTGAAATGGCTAAAGCCAAAGAATTAGGGAAAACCATATTTATGAGCCTTGATGAGATTCCAAACGTGGGTTCCGGCTTATAGGGCGACTCTTCTTTATTATTTAACTTCCGATAATGATTTATTAGGAAGATCTATTAAATGTTCTGTAGTTAGATGAGTTGTAACTATTTGAGAAATTTCGATTAGTGCATCTAGTTGTGCTGGGGATAGAAGATCGGCAAAGCAGTGCTTCACATCTTTAAACTGAATGGGTAACGCCTGTTTCATATAACTTCTACCAGAGGGTGTAATTTCTATGACACAACTTCTAGCATCAGATTCACAGGTAAAACGAGTGACTAATCCTCGCTCCTCCATTCGTTTAGCTTGGTGAGAGATTCTACTTTTCTCCCAATCTAAGCTCTCTGCGATCTGGCTCGAGTGAAGTGAACCGCTTTGGGATTCAAGTAATGAGATTAACAAAATGTAATCAGCCGGGGATAGACCAGTATTTTTATAAACCTTTTTGGTCATATAAGGAAGTAGTTGTGACCTTAGTTTGTGAAATGAGCGCCATGCTCTGAACTGCTTGGCAGTTAGTCCATATGTCTCCACAAGTTGAATATAGCAGAAAGTTGACATATCAACCATTTAGTAGTTATATTTGTCTTACAATAAAAAAAGGGGTCAAATGTCGTATTTACTTTATGTATCGGTCAGCCCGCAGGGCGAGCGGTCAGTTTCAAGAAACCTAGCAAGTGATTTTCTAGTTGAGTACCGTAAAAAGAATCCCGGCACCAAAGTGGTTGAGCGTGATTTATCTATTTCTCCTATCCCACACCTAGATGGTGAAACATTAGGTGCAAGTTATAGCCCGGCCGAGAGTCACTCACCAGCTATGGCCGAAAAGTTCAAATATCGCATGGAACTTATTAATGAATTTAAAGGTGCAGCAGAGATTTTAGTTTCAACCCCGATGTGGAATTGGAATGTACCTTCTGTTTTTAAAGCTTACATAGATCAACTTATTCACCCTGGCGTGCTGGGCGGCGGAACTCCGAAAGATTCGATTTCAGCCAAAGTCACAGTAATTGCAGCGCAAGGTGGTTCTTATGCCCAAGGTACTCCAAAAGAAGGATGGGATTGGTTCAGCGGTTATGTAACGCAAGTATTCACTCAGCTAGGTTCACCAGATGTCAAAGTGATTCTTTCAGAGTTGAATTTTGCTGGAATGGTTCCTGGAATGGAAAGTTTAGTAAACAAAAAAGAAGCATCCTTTGCAGAGGCAAAGAGTGCTATTAAATCAAGAGTCTAGTAACTAACTACTAAAGAAAGGTAACTATGAGTACTACATATTGGATCGTTGCAGGAATTGCTGCATTTGCATTTTTTGGATCAGGAATGATGAAGTTGGCTTCTAGCCGAGAGAAGTTGCTAGCCAATAAGAACATGGGCTGGGCAGCTGAGTTCACAGCTCCTCAGATTAAATTAATTGGGCTTGCTGAAGTTTTAGGCGCAGCTGGGTTAATTCTTCCTAATGCACTAGATATTGCGCCAAACCTTTCAAAAGCTGCGGCAGTTTGTCTTTTTCTATTAATGGCCGGGGCAGCAAATTTTCACCGACAACGTAAAGAGCCAATTGTTCCTCCACTTGTATTGGCAATCTTGGCGTTGGTAACACTCTTTCTTTAATAGTTAAATATTTTTTTAAGGCCCGCAATGTTGTTATGGCAGTGCGGGCCTTCTACTTGTCTGCTTTAAAGGGTGACCTTCAATAGGGTCCTACCTCTTATTGTTACACTCGGTTAATGAGTCAATTACGCCAGTACTCACGTGCTCGAATCGCAATCACAACCGCCTTTGTTATTAATGGATCTACAGTTGGTGCTTTTTATGCACGGGTACCAGATTTTAAAAAGGAGTTAGGAGTATCAAATAGCGCACTAGGTTTTGCATTGTTGTGTATAGCGGTAGGTGTATTACTTGGACTTGGTTTTTCAGGTCGCCAATCTGCAAAAAGTGGCAGCGCACCAGTGACACGTTACACAACCTATGCATTAGGAGTTTCACTTTTGTTGGTTGGCCCGGTTGTTAACTTCCCACTACTTTGTGCAGCATTTATTGTTTTTGGCAGCTGTCTTTCAGCCCAAGATGTTGCAATGAATGCCCATGCAATTGTGTTAGAGCATGAGGCAGATAAAAGATATATGAGCACCTTTCACGCGATGTTTTCCGTTGGTGCATTATCTGGCGGTGTAATTGGTGGGGTTTTAGCTCAGCAAAATGTAGGAATTATGTGGCAATGCGTATTTTTAGCAACACTTATTTGTTTAGCCAATTTTATTGTTCGAAATATGTTCCTAGCTGCTGATTTGGATAAACATGCAATTGAAGGCAAAAAGCGGGTTAAAAAACCTAAGGTATTTTTTATTGTTGGCCTACTTGGTTCATGTGCTGCAATTGGGGAGGGTGCATCAGGGGATTGGGGGGCAATTCTTGCCCGTGATACTTTTAATGCCACACCATTTATTTCCACACTTCCTTATATTTGTTTCTCAGCCGCAATGGTGATTGGCCGCTTATGTGGAGATTGGCTTGCAAGTAAATATGGCCCGATTAAGTTAATTATTGCGGGCGGATTAATTGCCGGTATTGGCTTAAGTAGTGGCTTAATTGTTGGCGGAATTGGTGGCGTTATTTTTGGTTGGCTAGCTGCAGGTATTGGTATATCAACTGTAATTCCAATGTTGTTTTCGCAAGCAGGTGAAATCGCAAAGAATCGGTTTGCTGGCCAAATTGCAGCATCTGAGGGTGTGGCGATGGTTTCAGGCATTGCTTACTTCGGCTTTTTAGTAGGACCGCCAACTCTAGGCTTTTTAGGAGATGTGATTGGTTTGCGTTGGGCGATGATGGTTCCCGCAGCATTAGCTTTATTAATGGCTTTGAGTTCAAGGACTATTTTGGGTTCTAAGTAAGACAATAAATATAATTTGGTTATGAAGTTTCTCATCTCAGTTATCGATAATTTATCCGGCTCTGGCACACCAGCTGAAATGAGCGTCATCGATGCCTTTAATGATGAGCTGCGAGCCAATGGTCAATTTATTTTCGCCTGGGGATTAGAGGATCCAAAAACTGCAACTGTGATTGATAATCGAAATGATGCCAATATTGAAAGTGGCAAACCTTTATTTGATGCAAAGGAGAATGTCAGTGGCTTTTGGCT
>CAEZXQ010000090.1_pt1 | contig 3293 bp, 2 predicted proteins | sample 7265291 | NCBI WGS metagenome assembly CAEZXQ01 (sample SAMEA6813912, study PRJEB35770) | uncultured Actinomycetes bacterium | biome: Freshwater; feature: Freshwater reservoir; material: water | place: Czech Republic | collected 2017-04-14 | depth 30m m | reverse complement strand
TGATTGTGTTGCCCCATCTAGGCAAGCGCGCACAAGCTCAGTCTTTACCAAGGATGGTCGAGTAAATATTTCAAATGCTCCACATAAGGATGAGTTTTTCCCAATTGAAAAAGATTGCACCTGTTACACCTGCCGCAACTACACCCGGGCGTATTTATGCCACCTATTTAGAGCAAAGGAGATGGTGGCAGCAACCTTGGCCACAATCCATAACCAGCACTTTATTGTTGGCTTAGTTGATCAGATGCGAGAAAGTATTGAGGATGGCTCATTTTTTGAGTTTAAAGAGCGATTTATGAAGCGTTACTACGACAATGTAATTAGGAGGTAGATTACGGATATGGATAACGCCCGCAAACCACTTCGAATCGGCATTTTGGGCGCTGCAAGAATTGCCCCAAGTGCAATTATTTTTCCAGCCCATGCAACTGGTCATCAATTAGTTGCAGTTGGTGCTCGCGATAAAGCTCGGGCTGCTGAGTTTGCAAAGCAGTATCAGATTGAAAAAGCATATGGCTCATACCAAGAGGTAATAGATGATCCAAATGTGGATGTGGTTTATAACGCACTTCATAATGGCGCTCATGCTCCTTGGAATTTAAAAGCATTAGCTGCCGGTAAGCATGTTTTAACTGAGAAGCCATCAGCAAGTAATGCAGCCGAGGCTAAAGAGATCGTTGCAGCGGTAAGTAAATCTGGCAAAGTTTTCTTAGAGGGCTTTCACTACTACTACCACCCAGTTTTTCAACGATTACTTGCCATTGTTAAATCTGGTGAGATCGGTGAGGTAATTAAGGTTGAATCAGCTTTAATCATTCCAATGCCAGATCCAACCGATTTAAGATTGCAATTTGATCTAGCGGGTGGATCGATAATGGATGTTGGCTGCTATGCACTTCATAGCCAACGCATGATCAGCCAATTAATTGCAAATGGTGAGCCAAGCATTGTTAAAACTGAATCAAATGCCCCAGATGGCAAAATTGATACCAAGTTAAATATGCAGCTTAAGTATCCAAATGGTGTTTCTGGATTAGCAAAGGGAGATTTTGAATCCCCTGCTTTTGAGGCCCCACTAACAGTTACTGGCAGTAAAGGATCTGTGCACCTGCCAAATTTTGTAGTCTCAGGTTGGGATCCAAGAGTTATTGTGGATGTGGCTGGTAATAAACGTGTTGAACATCTGCCATCACTTTCTACCTACACCTACCAATTAATGGCATTTGCTGATGCGGTAGATCTTGGTAAATCAGTTAAGACTGATGCAAAGGATGCGCTGGCACAGTCAACTTTGATTGATTCTGCATATCAAAGTTCTAATTTACCGCTTAGACCTTCGTTCGTTATTTAAATTATTAAAAGTTTTTTACCCTTATTTACCGCTTCAACCCGGCCAGAAACCTCTAGTTTTCGATAAATATTTCTTAAATGTGTTTTCATGGTGTTTTTGGATATATGTAGCGCATTACCAATTAATTCAAGTGATTTACCTGTAGCTAAATGTTTTAAAACATCGATTTCTCTCGTTGTTAAACTTTCACTACGAGATTTTTGAGCCAAGCTCCGTTGATTTAATCTTTTTATGCAATCTCTAACGAGCTCCTCTAAAAACAAGGAAGGCTCTTCTTTAGCAATAGAAATAATCAAATTAATATGGTGATCATTTTGCCTAATTAACAGCTCACGACAGCCTGTAATTTCAGCTATATCCAAAGCTTTTTTCATCCAACCCTTTGGCGTACTACCAGATTCAGCTTTAAATTCAGATAAGTAAAGATATTTATAGATTTGCTCCTTAGGCGTTTCTTCCGGAAAATTTAAAACCTCAGAGCGGCTTGGAGTTTTTAATCCAGCATTCTCTGATAGTGCAGCCTTCACGTGCCGCACGTACGGCAAATCTGGGCAGCGATTAATCAAGACTTGTGCCCTACCGGTATCACCTAAAATAAATCTTATATATAACTCAGTCACATCTATCAACCAGGATAAATCATTTTTTCTCTGACTGACATCAATCTCTTCTTTTAACTCACTTAATTTAGCTAGCGCCTCTGGTATTTTTGATTGGGCAGTTAAAATTCTAATTGCAAAGCTTTCTGCTAGAGTATAAAAGAGTACTGATTTACAACTTTTAGCAACGACTTTTAACTCTTCTAACTCAAGTAACGCTTGATCAAGCTTTGAAAACTCAAATAAAGTTCTAGCAACTAGATACCGACAATCTAGTGGTTCAGTTAAGCCAACGTAGCCATTAGCCTCTGCAGAGGCAACTCCCATCTTGGCAAATTCATATGCTTTTAAGTAATTGCCCTCTTCGTAATAATTTAAAGCCTTGATTGCAATTTGATGATGAGCAATATTTGTACCACCAAACTCACGAACTAAGTTCTCAACCTCAGATTGTGATTTTTTTAATGCTGGATAATCTGAATATATATGCTCAATTACAGAGCGAATTCGAATAAGTCCAGGCTTATCTACGCCACCTAAATCAGAGCTAATTACCGGTGTTGTAAGAGCGGTATTTACCTCTTGATTTGCAGATTTAAGATCACCATTGGCAAAGTTTAAATATGCTCTGGCAAAGGAAATCATCTTCTCAATAAAATCACTTATGTTGGTCTTATCTTTTTCAATTTCAAGCATCAATGAAATTGCACTAACCTTTTCAAAATCTAATTCAACGAGGTAACCCATAAGTGAAAAGGCAGTTTGTAATGCCTTCCCGTCTTCAGATTCATCTCCGGCATACTTTGAAAGTTTGACTAACTTTTTACCTTGACCAGTTTGTGCTAGCTCGCGTGCAGTGGTAGCAAACATTTGATAAATAAAATCAATATCACCTCGCTCAATCGCAGATTCAAGTGCTGAGGTGGTAGCAGCTCGAACTGAGGGTGAGGTTGCCTTAGCCATGCTCATTCTCTAAGGGTGAGGCAAAAGTGGTGTTTTCGGAAGGGGGCTCACCCCTTACCAAGGGTGAAGTAGCGGGGGATCTTTACCCAATTGCGCCCAAAATCGGACCCAATTTTTGAAGATCTGGATCAAGGATAAAATCTCCACATGGATCTTCCCAAGGTAATTCTCTATTACATCTTCACCCCCCTAACAGATCCGGCTGCGATAAAGATTTGGCAAAAAACTTTATGTACAACTTTAAATTTGAAGGGCCGAATAATTATCTCCCCACATGGCATTAATGGCACATTAGGTGGAGATATGAATGATCTTAAAAAATATATTCGCCAAACTAGAAGCTATGAAGGCTTTGCCAAGATGAAATTTAAATGGTCTGA
>CAEZXQ010000080.1_pt1 | contig 3538 bp, 2 predicted proteins | sample 7265291 | NCBI WGS metagenome assembly CAEZXQ01 (sample SAMEA6813912, study PRJEB35770) | uncultured Actinomycetes bacterium | biome: Freshwater; feature: Freshwater reservoir; material: water | place: Czech Republic | collected 2017-04-14 | depth 30m m | reverse complement strand
TGACCTCGCTCCTCACCATAAGTTGTAGGCCCGCCCCAGTACTGCTCTAAAAATAATTGAAGTCTGCGCCCTGCGCCATGTAAATCATTTTCTGGATACATCGGGCGCAGAATTGGATTTACTGCAACTAATGCGTAGAAGTGTGAGACTAAATCATTAAAGGTTTTCTCACCCCCGGCTCGCTCGTAAAAGGTGGTACTCACACCTTAACTCGCTCTTTTACCTGTGGGGTAGAAATTTGTAATACAAAGTAACTAGTTATTACACATAAAATTCCAGTGATATAAAAAGCTGAGGCGTAATCACCAAATTTAACTCTAAGTAGTGATGCACCAAGGGCGGCAATTGAGCCACCAATTTGGTGAGCTGCAAATACCCAGCCATAGATAACTGCGCCCTTATCTGGTCCTAATACTTGCCGGCATAACAAGACTGTTGGTGGCACAGTTGCTACCCAATCTAAACCATAGAAAATTATAAAAACTAGCGTGGATGGGTGAAGGGTTGAGAACAGGATTGATGGCAATAAAAATAGTGAAAGACCCCGTAGTAGGTAGTAAAAGAATAAAAGTTTTCTTGGATCAATTCGATCGGTTAAGTAACCTGAGAAAATTGTGCCAATCACATCAAAGAGGCCAATTAGCGCCAGCAAACTAGCTGCCGTTACCTGAACCATGCCATGATCATGGGCGGCTGGAATAAAGTGAGTGCCAATTAATCCGCTAGTTGATAGACCACAAACAAAAAATGAGCCAACTAAGTACCAAAAGTTTCTTACCTTACTTGCATCCTTAAGGGATTGAATCGCATTTTTTGCGGCATTGCCTTTTTGTAATACCGGTGGCTGCCAATCATCACCTGCCCCATAAGGTTTTAGATTAAAACTTTGTGGATCCTCTTTTAAAAAGAAATAAATTAATGGCACCATTAAATACGCACCAAGGGCTATAACTAATGAAGCAGCCCGCCAACCAGGATTTTCCGCTAATTTTGATAAGCCTGGTAAGAAAACTAATTGGCCAGAGGCAGCAGCCGCTGTGAGAATTCCAATTACTAACCCACGTTTTTTAACAAACCATCTATTTGCAATTGTGGCGGCAAAAACTAAGGCCATCGATCCAGTACCAACGCCAACTACAACACCCCATAGCAACATTAGATGCCAACTTTTATTCATCCAGATTGTTAAGAGTGCGCCAGTACCAACGGTGGTAAGGGCGGCCATAACAACTTTTCTAACTGTAAAGCGCTCCATTAAAGCAGCGGCAAAGGGTGCAGTTAAGCCATAAAGTAAAACGTTGATTGCAACAGCCAGTGATATAACATTCCGGCTCCAACCAAAATCTGCCTCAAGCGGCAAAATTAAAACAGATGGCGCACTTCTAAAACCTGCAGTTGCAAATAAGGTGCCAAAGGTTATGCCAGCAACAATCCAGGCTGGGTGAAATCTACTTTTCACTAATTACCGATAAACCAGATTGCAGTATCGGTTGGTAATTTGCCGCCTTCAATTGGTGAACTGCTTACTAAGATATTTATATTCTTTGGTAGATCAATTGGTTGGCCAAGATTTAGGTAGCAGTAAAAATTGCCGGGACGAGAAAAAGCCACCACATCATTGCCAGCTTCAACCCAACTCATTGGGCCATCTCCTAAGCCAGATTGGGATTTTCTAATCTCAAGAGCTTTGCGATAAAGATTAAGGGAGGAGGTTGGATCATTTTCTTGAAGTTCAACTGAGAACTCACCCCAGTTATTACTTTGCGGCAACCAGGAATCATTTGGGGTTAATTTTGAATTATTTGAAAAACCAAATGCACCATTTGAATCTTTTTTCCATGGAAGTGGTACTCGGCAACCATCTCGTCCTCGATCGGTGTAATCACTCATCTTCCATCTTGGATCACTCAATCTATCCTCAGGTATATCACGTGCCTCTGGAAGTGTTAACTCCTCCCCTTGGTAAACATAGGCACCGCCAGGTAAGGCAAACATTAATAACGCACCAGCTTTGGCACGCTTTCGGCCACGTTGTAAATTAAATTTACTGCGATCTCCTTGGCGCTCTAGTGTTGTTCCACCACTTAATCCCAAACCTAAATCAAAGCGATCTACTGATCTGACCACATCATGGTTATTAAATACCCAAGATGAAGGGGCGCCAACCTCACTTAACGCTTCGATTGATTTATTAATATTTGTTTTAATCTCATTAACATCCCACTTTGATCCTAGGAACTCAAAGTTAAATGAGTTCATTAACTCACCCGGGCGTAGATAGCGGGCGATTCGAGTGGCTGGATGAACCCAAGCTTCAGCAACTGCCATTCGATCATCTGGATATGAATCTAAAATTTTGCGCCACTCTTTGTAGATCTCATGCACACCATCTTGATCCCAAAATGGCATTGGCTTTCCATCTAATAGTTTTGGATCACTTGGTACATCTGGCAAACCATCGGCTTTAATCATTCCGTGAGCAACATCAATTCGAAAACCATCAACGCCTAGATCTAACCAAAACTTCAATACCCCTTCAAAGTAAGCCTTAACATCTTTATTTAGCCAATTAAAATCTGGTTGTTCAACTGCAAATAGATGTAAATACCATTGACCAGGTGTTCCATCAGCTTCGGTTATCCGATGCCAAGCAGAGCCACCAAAGACTGCTTGCCAATTATTTGGCGGTTCATTTCCATCAACACCTTTGCCCTCACGAAACATAAAACGATCTCGCTCTGCTGATCCAGGTTTTGCTTTTAAAGCTTCCTGAAACCACTTATGTTGATCAGAGCAATGGTTTGGCACAATATCAACTAGTAATCTCATCCCCAATTTATGGGTTTGTTCAATTAATTTCTTAGCATCATTTAAGTTGCCATAATCTGGCTCAATATCCATAAAATCTGAAACATCATAACCATGATCTTTTTGCGGTGATGGATACCAAGGTGTAATCCAGATTGCATCAATTCCTAATTTTTTAAGGTAAGGCAATCTAGAAATAATGCCAGGCACATCACCTTTACCATCACCATTCTCATCGGCAAATGAGCGAATATAGATTTGGTAGGTAACGCTATCTCGCCACCAAGCACGCTTATCGCGAGATTGGATTGGTGCGTTATTAATAATGGTCATTAATTCACCAAGTACTTAGTTAAAAAGCCGCGTTCAGCATCATTTATTGGCCGAGATTTTCTACTCTTTAAATCAATTGTTACCTGCACAGTCTTCATCTTTGCATAGACAACGCCATCTTTTGATAACTCATACCCATTAACAAAGGAGGATGTTCCAATTGAATCTACCCACAAGGTAACATCATAAAAACAACCACCCTCAGTAATTGGCGCTAGGTAATCAACCTCAGCTCTGGCAACTACCATCTCCATCAAAATTGGCTCCTCATTCTTTTCGGCAAATGAGAACCAACCCCAATCAAATCGTGCCTCTTGGGCGTAGGTTAAATACTTTGCATTATTAACATGACCAAATGCATCAAGATCATCCCAGCGAACAAATGCTTTATGGGTGT
>CAEZXQ010000062.1_pt1 | contig 4446 bp, 3 predicted proteins | sample 7265291 | NCBI WGS metagenome assembly CAEZXQ01 (sample SAMEA6813912, study PRJEB35770) | uncultured Actinomycetes bacterium | biome: Freshwater; feature: Freshwater reservoir; material: water | place: Czech Republic | collected 2017-04-14 | depth 30m m | reverse complement strand
CATCAAGTTGGCCAAAACCAGCTTAATTGTTAACTGAGAGTTAAGTCAGGTCGCAGATGATTACTCTATGAGAATTTACTCAAAGATTAGAAATGCAATAGAATTTTTATTCACTAAAGAGCACACTTACCACGAGGGCGAGCCGCAACTGATTGCGCTCAAGGCAAGGCAGATCGAGGATTTTCGCTACTTACACCTATTAGATAAGTATCGACACTAGGCGTAATTTGATATTAAGCCCGACTATTGGCTTAGGATCTAATTATGTTAATCACATATAAATTATTTCTAACCCTTCACTTCATTGGTTTAGCCGGATTATTAGGCGGCCTGCTTTCTCAAATATCAGTAAAGCCTAAAAAACTTGCTCCCTTTGTCTTACACAGCGCCTGGTTAATGATTATTGCCGGAGTTGCAATGGTTGGCATTAATCAAGCGATGCACTCAAATGATTCAACTGTGGTCTTGGTAAATCAGGTCACGGTAAGCATTAAATCCTTGGTAGTTGGAGCGATCTTAACAATTGGGTATTCCAATATTAAGAAGAGTGAGTTATCAACTAAAGCTTGGGGATTAATGAGCGGCCTTGCGGTATTAAATATTGTTTTGGCGGTTTTTGGAATTTAAATGCCGGGGATAGATTAATTTAATGCGATCCCTACTTTTAAATATTCCAGCATTTTTTGCCACTACCTTTCTGTTGGCGATGGTGCCAGGGCAAGGTGTGGCGATGGTGCTGCGTCAGTCGATATTAGGTGGCCGCAAAGCTGCGTTTTACTCTGTAATCGGAAATAGCACTGGGCTATTTATTTGGGGCAGCTGCAGCGCAGTTGGACTATCGGTGATATTTGCTCAATCGCAAACTGCATACTCAATTTTAAAGTGGTCTGGTGTTGCATTTCTATTCTTTCTCTCTATCCAAACCTTACTGACCTTAAAAAATGTGCATGGCAAATTTGATCTAAACCAGCCAGGTCGCTCATCACCTTGGTCGGCATTTCGATTAGGGCTAATTACCAACTTAACAAATGTTAAGGCTGCTGTTTTTGCAGTCGCCTTTATCCCTGAGTTTGTGCCTAAGGATTTTTCATTGGGTTGGGGAATTTTTATTTTTGGTTGTCTTTGGCCGATAGTTTCAACCTCTTGGTATTTACTATTAATTTGGAGTGTTGATAAATCCGCTGTTTTTATCCAAAAACCACAAGTTAGGAGAATTCTTACTGCAATTTCAGCAATTGGTATCGCAGCCCTTGCAATTGGATTAGCACTCTCTAATAAGTAGTGCGCGCCTGGCCGAAGTCACTTTATATCAAGTTTTGGTTAACCAAAAACTACTTTTGAATTTGCATTGACTTAACCTTTGATTATCCAGCGGTTCATTCAAAGCCCGTCCATACTTCATACAAAATTCTGAGTTTGTCCACGTAGTTAAAAACCTACGTTCACTTAACTGTCATTTAATTCACTCGCTTCCCACAAACTGATTAATTAGAGAAGGATTATTTGATGCGTAAAAGCTTAAAACTTTTAACTACTTTAACTTCAGCATCCATGCTGATGATCTCTACAGTGCTGCCGGCAAATGCTGCTGATGCAATTACATACATGGCGCCAGTTGCTAAAGGAGTAACACTTGATGTTATTGCTACTGCCGGTGACTCCCTTGCAGGTGACTACTTACTAGGTGGTGTGCCAGATGGTACCGGAGTTTTAAAGTCTGGAAATAAACTAAAAATTATTACCAACCATGAGTGGAGCAATACAAATGCTTATGCTGTAGCACGCTCTTCAGCTAATTTCGGAACAAATGGCTCATATATTAGCGAAATGCAATATGACTTAACTGCTAAGAAAGTTGTTGCTGGAAAAGATTTCATGCAAAAGATGAATTGGTTTAATTACTCAACAGGTAAATGGGGTTCGCAACCTGTTGCACCAGCGGGTGCAGCAGCTATCGATTCATTTGGATCACCTGCGCACACATCTGTTCTTAATCGATTCTGCTCTTCAACTTTAGCCCCAGCAGGAGTTTTCTATGACAAGAAAACTGGCGCAGGATACAAAGGCGCTGTTTATCTAACTGGTGAAGAAGGCTCTGATGAGTCTCGTGGTTTTGCTGTAAATGAAACTGGCGAAGCTATACAAATTCCAAGATTTGGTTTAGCAGCATGGGAAACTTTTGTTCCAGCCCAGACTAACTCAAAGACGACAGCGATCTTCGGGAACGAGGATGGAGCTGCAACTGATTCACAATTATGGATGTATGTTGGAAGTAAGCAAAGTAGTGGTACCTGGTACGAGAAAGCCGGTCTTACTAACGGTAAGAATTATGTTTTAGCAACCGATGTCGCTAATGATAATGAATTCCGTTCCAAGTATGGTAAGACCGGATCTGCACCAATCTCATTTAAAGAAATTGATTGGAATCAAAATGGTGCTGCGCAAAACGTGGCAGCCCGTGCAGCAGGCATGGAGCTTTCTCGAGTTGAGGATGGTCACTTTGATCCAAAGAATCCAAATGATTACTACTTTGTAACTACAGAATCAAACAAGGATGCCAAAGCAACTTCTCCAAATCCGGCAACACCAACTGTTACTCGTGATGGTGGAGCACTCTGGAGATTGCGATTAACAGATGTAAAGGATCCACTTAAAGGTGGAACTTTAACAATGTTATTAGATGGATCAGAAGATATCTATTTGTCTAAGCCTGACAACATCGTAGTTGATGATAAAGGTAATATTCTGATTCAAGAAGATCCAGGTAATAATGCGCACGTTTCTCGTGTAGTTTCTTATCGAATCAGTGATGGTAAATTAGCAACAATTGCTCAATTCAAATCTGAATACTTTGACTCAACCTCAACCACATTCATCACACAGGATGAAGAATCAAGTGGAATCATTGATGTGACTGAGTTTTACAAGAATTCTAAGAGTGACACTGCTAAGTACTACATGTTGGTGGCTCAAGTTCATGCCACAGTTGCAAAATCACGTCCGGATTTAGCTGCCGATAAAGTCAATGCCGGAGCTAATGAGGGTGGACAGTGGTATGTAATGAAAGTAAGTGACTGGAGTGATATTTACTCTTAATTACTTATTAAAGTAAAAAGGATCTCTACACTTTGTAAAGGTGTAGCAGTATAAATATTCCCAGAGTCAACCCTTCCTGACTCTGGGAATATTTTATTTTTAGGTTAAAGCGCGCCTGGCAGGAATCGAACCTGCGACCTAATGCTTAGAAGGCATTCGCTCTATCCGACTGAGCTACAGGCGCATTTATGTGGTTTTGTAGGGATAAGTCTACCGATCACAACAGGTAAGGTTTGACCCTATGGCCGAGTTTATTTACACGATGAAAAAGGCGCGTAAGGCGCATGGCGACAAAGTAATTCTTGATGATGTCACCTTGATGTTCTTACCTGGCGCCAAGATTGGTGTGCTTGGACCAAATGGTGCTGGTAAATCAACCGTGCTTCAAATTATGGCCGGCCTGCAACAACCATCAAATGGCGAGGCATATCTTTCACCTGGTTACACCGTCGGCATCTTGTTACAAGAGCCGCCACTTAATGAAGACAAAAATGTATTAGAGAATGTGCAGGAGGGTGTGGCCGAGACAATTGGTTTATTAAATAGATTTAATGCCATCAGTGAAGAGATGGCAAATCCAGATGCTGATTACGACAAATTATTAGCTGAGATGGGAACTCTGCAAGAGCAGTTAGACCATCGGAATGCTTGGGATTTAGATTCACAATTAGAGCAAGCAATGGACGCACTTCGCTGTCCACCCCCTGAGGCTGATGTGAAGGTACTTTCAGGTGGAGAAAGGCGACGAGTTGCACTTTGTAAATTACTACTGCAAAAACCAGATCTTTTATTACTTGATGAGCCAACCAATCATTTAGATGCAGAATCTGTTTTATGGCTTGAGCAACACTTAAGTAAGTATGAAGGAACTGTGGTTGCGATCACTCACGATAGATATTTCTTAGACAATGTTGCGCAATGGATCTTGGAATTAGATCGAGGTCGCGCTTACCCATATGAAGGAAATTACACAACATATTTGGAGACTAAAGAAGCACGTATGAAGGTTGAAGGACAAAAAGATGTTAAGCGGGCTAAGCGATTAAAGGAAGAGCTTGAGTGGGTAAGAATGAACGCCAAGGGACGGCAGGTAAAGTCCAAAGCACGGCTTGCTCGTTATGAAGAGATGGCGGCAGAGGCGGATAAAACTCGCAAGTTAGATTTTGAAGAGATTCAAATTCCACCCGGACCACGCCTTGGAGATGTTGTAGTTGAGTGTGAGCATTTAGTTAAAGGCTTTGATGATCGAATTCTTATTGATGATCTTTCCTTCACACTTCCTCGCAATGGAATTGTTGGTGTAATTGGGCCAAATGGTGCTGGTAAGACCACATTATTTAAAACCATTTT
>CAEZXQ010000059.1_pt1 | contig 4710 bp, 4 predicted proteins | sample 7265291 | NCBI WGS metagenome assembly CAEZXQ01 (sample SAMEA6813912, study PRJEB35770) | uncultured Actinomycetes bacterium | biome: Freshwater; feature: Freshwater reservoir; material: water | place: Czech Republic | collected 2017-04-14 | depth 30m m | reverse complement strand
CCGTGCAGCAGGCGTCACTGTTGCTGGCGCTCTATCACCACAGCGCACTGCTGAATTTCATAAAGCGGTTATAGATGCCGGCGTTGATATCTTTGTAATTCGCGGCACAACAGTTTCAGCCGAGCATGTATCAGATAAAACAGCACCTCTTAATTTAAAGAAGTTTATTTATGAGTTAGATGTGCCAGTAATTGTGGGTGGCTGTGCAACTGCGCAAGGCGCGCTGCATTTAATGAGATCTGGAGCTGCTGGTGTTTTAGTTGGCTTTGGTGGTGGATCAGCCCACACTACAAAAACTGTTTTAGGAATCTCAGTACCGATGGCCTCTGCTGTTGCCGAAGTTGCATCTGCCCGTCGTGATTACTTAGATGAATCTGGCGGACGTTATGTTCATGTAATTGCAGATGGTTCAGTTAGTACCAGTGGTGAGATTGCAAAAGCTATTGCTTGTGGAGCAGATGCAGTAATGATGGGTTCACCTCTTGCCAAGGCTGATGAGGCACCTGGAAAAGGCTGGCATTGGGGATTAGAGGCACACCATGATGAACTGCCAAGAGGCAACCGAGTGCAAGTTGGCACCGTTGGCACACTTAATGAAGTTTTAACCGGCCCTTCACATACCTCTGATGGATCAATGAATCTATTTGGCGCACTTCGCCGTTCAATGGCTACCTGCGGTTATTCAGATCTAAAAGAGTTTCAACGTGTTGAGGTTGTAATCCAACCTTAGTTGGATTCTGTGAAATCACTTAAAGTTAGATAGTAAATGACATTAATCATCAATTTAATTTCAATATATCTAAATAGTTGATTAAACTTACAACATGAGAAAAATTACAAAAGTAAGTGCGGTTACTGCAACCTTTGTTATTTTTTCTGCCAGCTTTTCAACAATTGCATATGCTGCACCTTCAAAGTCAGCTTCAAAAATAATTTGTAAAAAAACAAGTGCAAAAGGGCACACGATAAAGAACATCACTCCACCTGAGGTAAAAGCTCCATTTAAAAATAGAACCTTTACTTTTAATACAAATTGCGGAGATATTGTGATTGAAGCAGATGGTGTAAAAGCTCCGGTAACAGTGATTGCTTTAGCAGCATTAGCTAATGGTGGTTTTTATAATCAAACAATTTGCCATCGCTTAACTACAAATAACATTTATGTTTTGCAATGTGGTGATCCAACTGGAACTGGTTCTGGCGGGCCAAACTTTAGTTACCGGGATGAAAACCTTCCGCAAGCAGTTGAGGCAAATTATCCAGCCGGGGTTGTAGCCATGGCTAACAGTGGTGCGAACACAAATGGCAGCCAATTCTTTATTGTTTACGAAGACACATCATTGCCACCGAGTTACACAATCTGGGGCAAAGTAACAAAAGGTTTAGATATTGTTCAAGCAATTGCTAAAGAAGGTGTCATAGATGGTAAAAGTGATGGACTTCCAAAGCGCGCTATTGCAATTGAAAAAGTAAAAGTTCGTTAATTTGTATTAACAATTTTAAATACCTCTGCCACAGAGCCTACCGGCAGATTATTTGCTTGAGCATTTCGCTCACCCCACTCACGAACCATTTTCTCTAAATTTTCATTATGAGCAGTCTGGCTTACATGTGAATGCAAGGCCTTCATTTTTTTATCAAAGGTAGAGGTGATATCAATAAAGTGATCTGGATTTTGGGTCGACATTACCCACACCTCCTTAACTCGCCAAGGTTGTAAACCCTCATCTTTTAACAAATCTTCAAATGCAAAAGCATTTCGTGAGTCTGGATAAACCGCTTGAATTGCAGCCTCACCAGCTGCCATGTGATCTGGGTGAGAAGCAAATAAGCGATCCCAATTTCGATCTGGAGATTGAATAAGCATTCGATCAGGTTTTGAAATTCGAATTTGTCGAACAATATCTTTGCGTAGCTCAATTGTTGGAACTAACCAACCATCTCGGTAATTTAGAAAAGTAATATCGTTAACGCCAACTGCAAGGCCAGCATCTCGTTGCTCGCGCTGGCGAATCTTTGGCATCTCATCCCGTGGCACAGTTGGATCTTCGCCACCTTGATCACCGTTAGTGCATATGCAGTATGAAACCTTTATTCCTTTTGCAGTCCAAAGTGCAATAGTGCCAGCTGCACCAAAATCACAATCATCTGGGTGAGCAGTTACAACTAATACTCGCTCTATTTGGCTATCTTCAATTGGTTCCATTGTGCCAAGATTACCGCAGCAATTACCTATGTCTTTACCCACCGATAGACTTACCAATATGTCCGCACTTACCGAAGGTTTAAATACTCAACAATTAGCCGCGGTTAAGCATGAAGGCGCACCATTATTAGTAGTTGCTGGCGCTGGCTCTGGCAAAACAAGAGTTTTAACAAGAAGAATTGCATATTTATTAGCTGAACGAAATGTTGCACCCTATGAGGTGTTAGCTATTACCTTCACAAATAAAGCTGCTGGTGAGATGAAGGAACGAGTCGCTGAGTTAGTTGGTGACCGAGCCAAGATGATGTGGGTATCAACATTTCACTCTGCATGTGTTCGAATTTTGCGGAAGGAAGCTTCCGTACTGGGCTATACAAACTCATTCACAATCTATGACCAAAGCGATTCCCTGCGGTTAATTACCTTGGTTATGCGAGATATGAATTTAGATACGAAACGATATGCCCCTCGTGCGGTTGCATCATTAATCTCACAAGCAAAAAATGAGTTGATGGGTCCAGCAGATTATATAAACCAAGCCAAAGATCAATTCCAAGAGATTGTCGCTCAAGTTTTTGCAATTTATCAAAAGCGGTTAACCGGTGCCAACTCAATGGATTTTGATGACTTAATTGCAAAAACAGTTGAGGTTCTGCAGAGACATCCAGAGGTCAAAGCTAAGTATCGCTCTCGCTTTAAACATATCTTGGTTGATGAGTATCAAGATACAAATCATGCTCAGTATGTATTGATTAAGGAGTTAGTAGGAAGTGATCGAGATGGTTTTCCAGTAGCTGAACTTTGTGTAGTTGGAGATGCTGATCAATCAATTTATGCGTTTCGGGGTGCAAATATCAGAAATATTTTGCAGTTTGAAGCAGATTATCCAAATGCTAAAACAATTTTATTAGAACAAAATTATCGCTCAACCCAAAATATTTTAAATGCAGCAAATGCGGTAATTTCAAACAATGATGGCCGAAAAGAAAAAAACTTATGGTCAGAATCTGGTGCTGGCGCAATGATTACCGGTCATGTTGCTGAAAGTGAACATGATGAAGCAGATTTTGTCGTCAGGGAGATTGGCCGGCTTAGGGATTTAGGTAATTCAAACCCTGGTGATACCGCTATCTTTTATCGAACCAACGCACAATCTCGAGTTTTTGAAGAAGTTTTCATGCGAGTTGGTATTCCGTACAAAGTTGTTGGCGGAGTTCGGTTTTATGAGCGCAAAGAGATTAAAGATTTCCTGGCTTATCTTCGAGTAATTGTTAATCCAAATGATGAAGTTTCCATGCGCAGAATTATTAATACCCCAAAGCGAGGTATTGGTGATCGCGCTCTTGATCAGCTTGACCTTTATGCACAAGCAAATAACATAACATTTTGGCAGGCATTATGTGAGGTAGAAAAAAATAATGAGCTAGCTCAAAGATCATCAGCATCACTGATTGATTTTGTTAAATTGATTCAATCTCTGCAAACCTTAGTTGAAGCAAAAACTAGGCCATCTGTTATTGCCCAAGCCGTACTTGAGCAATCTGGATTATTAACTGAATTAACAGATAGTAAAGATCCACAAGATGAGGTTAGAGTTGAAAACTTAGAAGAATTAGTTGCGGTTGCAACAGAGTACGAAGAGGGTGAGGTTGACGAAGGAGAAGAAATTTCATTAGTTGGATTTTTAGAGGATGTATCACTTGTTGCAGATGCTGATCAAATACCAGATGGTGAAGATCATGGTGGGGTAGTAACAATGATGACTCTTCATACTGCAAAGGGACTTGAGTTTCCAACCGTTTTCTTAACCGGCATGGAGGAAGGAATATTTCCGCACTCAAGAACGCTTGGCGACCCAGAGGAGTTACAAGAAGAACGCCGGCTTGCATATGTTGGCTTAACTAGAGCAAGAGAGAATTTATTTATAACTAGAGCTGAGTATCGCTCTTCCTGGGGAGCACCTAATTACAACGCAGCATCTAGATTTTTAAGTGAGATTCCAGATTCTGTAATTGAATGGAATCAAGCGCAAGAAAGAATGCCATCGATTAAAACTTCGATTAGGCGAACATTTGCTCCTGCCAAGGCAACTGGAAAAGTTAGTAGCACTATGCAACTAGAAGTAGGTGAACGGGTATCACATGACACCTTTGGATTAGGAACTGTGATTGCCGTTACTGGTGAAGGTGATCGAGCAGAGGCAACCATTAATTTTGGCTCATTTGGTGAGAAGCGACTGCTACTTCGCTATGCACCAGTTGAGAAATTATAAATTTATTCACTTTCTCATTACTATTACCACCTTACGTGGCAAAATTTGATCGGGGATAATTAGTGGATCTTTTTGAGTATCAAGCACGCGATCTATTTGAGTCCCATCAAATTCCAGTCCTAGCTGGCGCAGTTGCAACTACGCCAGAAGAAGCACATGCTGCTGCTGCAAAAATTGGTGGCAAGGTTGTTGTTAAAGCCCAAGTAAAAGTTGGTGGCAGAGGCAAAGCCGG
>CAEZXQ010000031.1_pt1 | contig 6583 bp, 7 predicted proteins | sample 7265291 | NCBI WGS metagenome assembly CAEZXQ01 (sample SAMEA6813912, study PRJEB35770) | uncultured Actinomycetes bacterium | biome: Freshwater; feature: Freshwater reservoir; material: water | place: Czech Republic | collected 2017-04-14 | depth 30m m | reverse complement strand
CTCTGCTCTTCAATTGCCATAAGTTCAGCAAGGCGGGTGCGATCAATCATGGTCAAAACCTACTAGTAAGCAATTAATAAACCCACCAACTGCTTACATCACAGGTAGAGCAGCAAGTGCTGCTTCAAAATCCTTATCTGTTAATACTGAATCAACCATATTTCCATTTAAGAATTGATCATAAGCAGCTAAATCAAAGTGACCATGACCGCAGAGTGCAGTAAGAATTACCTTCTCCTCACCAGTTTCTTTGGCTTTGAGTGCTTCTTGAATTGCAACTGCAATTGCATGGGTTGGCTCTGGTGCCGGAACTATTCCTTCGGTTCTTGCAAATTGAACAGCGGCAGCAAAACACTCTTTCTGACCAACGGTAGTTGCAGTCATCATGCCAAGCTCATAAATATGAGAAACCAATGGCGCCATACCGTGATAACGAAGACCACCGGCGTGAATTGGATCTGGAATGAAATCATGACCAAGGGTGTGCATCTTCATTAGTGGTGTCATACCTGCTGTATCACCAAAGTCATATGCATATGTTCCTCGGGTAAGTGAAGGACATGAGGCTGGTTCAACTGCGCGAACCTCTGGGTTCATTTTGCCTTTCATCTTTTCTCTCATAAATGGGAAGGAAAGGCCAGCAAAGTTTGAGCCACCACCGGTGCAACCAACTAATAAATCAGGTGTCTCCCCCACTTTAGCCATCTGCTTTAGCGCCTCTTCGCCAATAATTGTTTGATGTAACAAAACATGGTTTAAAACTGAACCAAGTGCGTATGCAACAGTTGGATCAGCAACAGCTGCTTCAACCGCTTCTGAGATCGCAATACCTAGCGAACCAGATTTATTTTTAGGATCCATCGCTAACTTACGTCCGGCCTCAGTTAGTTGTGATGGTGATCGGTGCACAACTGCGCCGAATACCTCCATCATTAACCGGCGGTATGGCTTTAGATCATAAGAACCGCCAACCTGCCAAACCTCACACTCCAAGTCGAAGAGTGAACAGGCAAATGCAAGTGCAGTTCCCCACTGGCCTGCGCCAGTTTCAGTTGTTAATTTTTTAATGCCAGCCTTTTTGTTGTAGTAAGCCTGTGGCACGGAGGTATTTGTTTTATGTGAACCAGCAGGGGACACACCTTCATACTTATAGTAAATATGTGCCGGCGTATCTAATAATTTTTCTAATCTTCTTGCTCTAAATAATGGAGATGGGCGCCAAGTTCGATAGACATCTAATACTTCACCTGGGATATCAATATATGAATCAGTTGAAACCTCTTGCAAAATTAAATCCATTGGGAAAAGTGGTGCTAAATCAGCTGGTCCAACTGGTTGATGTGTACCTGGATGAAGTGGAGGCGGTGGTGGTGATGGTAGATCTGGAATTATGTTGTACCACTGGGTTGGCATCTCACTCTCATCGAGTGTTATTTTGGTAAAGCTCTTAGGATCTTTACTTAATGCCATCACTTACCTCCCATAGGTTTTGGCCAAGGTTAGGGGGATGGTGATACCAGGAGCAATAGGGGGTTTAAAACAATTTTGTGATTATTACCGCTCGTAATCGAACTTTAATCCAATTTGTTTACGAATCTCATCCAAGGTTTGCATAATTGAAACTGTCTCATCCAGTGGCATCTCATCAGACTCTGTTTTTCCAGCCCGAAGAAGATTTCCAAACTCAATTACCTCTTCCCTAAGTCCTAAGCCATCATGATTTCCAGGATAATTTTTTGGATACTCAGTTACTGCTCCATCTTTCATAATTACCCTAAATGAGGTTGGTCGATAAAAAGTTGTATCAATTTCAATCCGGCCTAATCTGCCATTTATCACAGCGGTATTTGAGGTTAGAGATAAATTAGTTGTATTGATCATTGCAATTGCATCATTTTCATATGTAAACATAGCGCTGGTATTTCCATCCACACCAGTAAATGCTTTTTTAGAAACTGCAGTTATAGTCTTTGGTTTTCCTAATACTAAGTGGGTAAAACTAATTGGATAGATTCCTAAATCAAGAAGTGCTCCCCCGCCAAGCTCTGGAGCGAAAAGACGAAACTTTGGATCCTCAGCAAACCACTGTCCGTGATCTGCTGCTACATAAATTATGTCTCCAATTGTTTTAGCTGCCAATACTTTCCGTAGTTGGCGAATATGAGGTAAGAATCTGGTCCACATCGCCTCAACTAATAAAAGTTTCTTCTCTCTCGCCTTATCCACCATCATTTTGGCTTCATTTGCATTCATCGCAAATGGCTTCTCACACAAAACATGTTTACCCGCATTTAGTGCTAACAGAACATGATCTACATGCCAAGGATGGGTTGAGGCGATATAAATAGCATCCACCTCAGGATCTGCTACCAATGCTTCATAGGAGCCATGTCTATTCTTAATATTGTATTTATCACCAAACCGATTTGCGTTTTCAATAGTGCGTGAACCAACCGCAATAATATTTTGCCCTGGCACACCCTTTAGATCATTTGCCATCCAATCAGCAATTAATCCAGTTGCTAAAAATCCCCAATTAACCGGTTCATATTTACCCATACCTAAACCTTAGATCCTTAGCTATCAATTGCCAATAGATTGCAATAATTAAAGTTGGTAGAGTGCTGATATGGCCATCGCGAGATACTCATTAACCGCACTTGATTGCCCAGATCCAGTTGCATTGGCAAACTTTTATTCAAAAATTACTGATTTTGAAGTGGTAGTTGCCCATAAAGATAAAAATCAAAATCCACTCTGGGTTGAGTTGGTAGATAACGGCGTCACTAGAATCGCATTTCAACGAGTTGAAAAGTACTCACCACCGACCTGGCCAGAAGGTCCTACTCCGCAACAAGCACACCTTGATTTTGATGTTAAAGATTTAAATGAAGCAGAGGCGAAATTACTTGCAATTGGCGCAGTTAAGTCACCAATTCAAACTAGCTCTAATCCAGAAGAGAATTTTCGTGTTTACTTTGATCCAGCCGGACATCCTTTTTGCCTTGTTAGTGCCTAATCAAGTTATAAAATTTAAATCAGTTAAGATAAGCGTATGAATGATGCGCTAACAATCTCCGCCTTAACCTTTGGCGCACAAGCCTTTGTGACCTTATTTGTGATTTTAGATCCACCAGGTGCGGCCCCAATTTTCTTAAGTCTTGCCTCTGGCAAACCGATTAAGGTGCAACGTAAATTAGCTTGGCAGGCAGCTGCTGTCTCACTGTTTGTAATTGTTACCTTCGCCTTATTTGGAAATGCGCTTTTAAATTACTTGAATATCTCACTTGCTGCCCTGCAAGGTGCTGGCGGAATTCTGCTCTTAATTACCGGTCTTGGTTTACTTACCGGTTCTCTCACCGATGAAGGATCATCGACCTCAAAAAATATTGCACTCGTCCCCCTTGGCACACCACTTTTAGCAGGGCCTGGCGCAATTGTTACCACTATGTTGTATGTGCAAAAGGCTGATGGTTCATCTCAATTAGGTGCTTTGGCATTAGCAATTGTGGCGGTTCACTTTATTATCGGCTTAACTTTTATGTTCTCAACAACGATCCTTGCAGTTATCAAAGACTCTGGCGTGACACTTTTGGCTCGAATTGCCGGCCTTCTTCTATCGGCAATCGCAGTTGAGATGATTGTTAGTTCAATTAAAGCCTTCTTTAATATCGCTTAAATAATTCCAACTGTCACACCCAGCATCTATCTTTAACCTATGGTTATAGGTAGCACCGCCCTTCATCAAACAACATTTGTAATTGTTGATTTAGAGACCACTGGTGCCTCCCCTAAAAAGGGAGCAGCGATTACTGAGATTGGCGCAGTAAAAGTAAAAAGTGGTGAGTATTTAGGAAACTTTGAATCATTTGTTAATCCACTAACCCCAATTCCAGAGTACATAACTGAAATGACTGGCATTACCGATTTGATGTTAGCTAAGGCGCCAGTAATTGATGAGATCCTGCCCGCCTTCTTAGCGTTTGCAGGCAGTGCGGATGAAACAATAATTGTTGCTCACAATGCTCCCTTTGATTTAAGTTTTTTAAAGAGTGCTGCAAAGGAGTTAGATTTAGAATGGCCAAAGTATAAAACCTTAGATACTGTCACAATCGCTCGTCAGGTATTAAGTAAAGAGGATGTGCCTAACTGCAAACTATCCACCCTTGCTCAATTCTTTGGCACAAAAACCGAGCCAAATCATCGAGCCTTAGATGATGCCAAAGCAACCACTGAAATATTGCATGGACTTATTGAAAGATTAGGTTCCTTTGAAGTTTATGATGTTGATTCATTAATGGAGTTTGCAAAAACAGCCGCCCATATCCAACGACAAAATTACTGGGGATTAAGCTCTATCTAGCTGAGACTATTTCATTTGTAAGCTCTGCCCACTTTTTAACAACCGAAAGTGCTGCGCCAGAGTCAATCGCTTTATTAGCTAAGACAAAGCCATTTGCGATCTGGGTTTGTAGAGGTAAATTAAAATCTGCTTTAAAGGCAGCGATTGCAAAGGCAGCGTTTAAGGTAACTGCATCTCGCATGGCACCTTTTTCACCTGCAAAGATCTTCATCGTCATCTGCGCGTTATATGCAGCATCCCCGCCAGCTAAGGCTGAAATTGGTGATGATGTAATACCTAAATCTGCTGGATTAAAAACTGACTGGGTTAATTGCCCATCACTTATTTGAATTACTTCGGTGGTGGTAGAAAGTGAGACCTCATCTAATCCATCATCACCACGAAATACAAAACCCTCTTTACCTTGATCTAATAAAACCTGTGCCATGAGTGGCAGTAACTCAGAACGTGCCACCCCAATTGCGCAAGCCTTTGGCTTTGCTGGGTTTGCAAGAGGTCCTAAAATATTAAAAACAGTTGGCACGCCCAACTCTTTTCGAGCAGCTGCTGCATGCTTCATTGAAGAGTGAAAGATTGGCGCAAAGCAAAAGCCAATCCCAATCTTATGAACAGTTTGTTCAACCTCTGCCCCAGTTAAATCAATTTTAATTCCAAGTGCTTCAAGTAGATCAGCCGATCCTGATTTAGAGCTAGCTGCGCGATTGCCATGCTTTACTACCCTTGCCCCAGCAGCATTAGTAACAATTGCAGCTGCGGTTGAAATATTTATTGTGTTAGCACCATCTCCGCCGGTACCAACTGTGTCCACTGCGCGCTCGGTAATATTTATTGGCGCAGAGTATGAATACATCTGCGCAACTAAGGCTTCAACCTCGCTAGCGCTCTCTCCCTTTGATTTAAGACCAGTAAGGAATTGTTTAATCTCATTAATACTTGCCTTGCCTTCAAGGATTTGCGACATCGCCCAGGTAATTTGCTCACTCGTTAGTTCAGATTTATCTGAAAGTGATTTAAGAATTAAATCCCAGCTCATTAGGGACACTAATTATTTTGCGAGCGCAGAATCAGTTTTAAGCAACGCAGCACACTTGGCCGCAATCGTAAACGGATCAATTGGATGAGTAACCATGGCTTCTGCCTTTGACCATGCAGCTAACCAATTATCTTGAGCACGGCCGGTAATTAGTAAAACCGGTGGACAGTTAAAAACCTCATCCTTTAATTGTCGGGCTACTCCCATGCCACCTTCAGGGACCGCCTCACCATCTAATACAAATAGATCAACCTGTTTTTTGCTATCAACATATAACCGAAGGGCATCTGCGGTGGCAAACTCTTTGATTTCATGTGCTGCAAGGGTTGGGTCTAATTGCTTGCCTAGGGCAGAAATTACAGATGCGCGCACAGTTGAATCATCTGAGAAGAGTGCGATAACCAATTTTTCCATCTTTTGCATGAGCTAATCCTACCTACCCGTGATATCTGCAGCTTTTATGCAAGGGAGTGGATTTGGGTGATCAGTTTCACCAAATAGTAGGGCTACTCCGTACGGCCTAAATGAGGCATTCCTATCTATTTCAGGAATAATCTCCCCCATGAGCGCCATCGCAACTCCTGCCGTAAAGACCAACCGCCCTAACCTAGTTGCAGTTGGCACAATTGTTTGGCTCTCCTCTGAGTTAATGTTTTTCGCAGCTCTCTTTGCAATGTACTTCACAACTCGAGCCGTGCAAGGACCTAAGGTATGGCTGGAATCAACTGGCATGTTAAATATTCCATTTGCCGCCACTAACACAACAGTTTTAGTTCTCTCCTCCGTTACCTGTCAGTATGGAGTTTTTGCTGCCGAACGTTTTCAGGCACGTCGTGCTGGCAGCATTTGGCAATTAAGTAAGTGGGGAATGCGCGAGTGGTTTGCCTTAACATTTTTAATGGGCGCATTTTTTATTGCCGGTCAGGTTTATGAGTATGCAACCTTGGTAAGTGAGAATCTTTCTCTATCCTCTAATCCATATGGCTCAGTTTTTTATATGACTACCGGCTTTCACGGCCTGCATGTAACTGGTGGCTTGATTGCATTTTTGATTGTGATGGTTAGAGTTTTTAAAGCCCAAAAATTTGGTCACAACCAAGCAACCACAGCGATTGTGGTCTCCTACTACTGGCACTTCGTAGATATTGTGTGGATCGCACTCTTCTCTGCGATCTATCTAATTAAGT
>CAEZXQ010000027.1_pt1 | contig 7241 bp, 8 predicted proteins | sample 7265291 | NCBI WGS metagenome assembly CAEZXQ01 (sample SAMEA6813912, study PRJEB35770) | uncultured Actinomycetes bacterium | biome: Freshwater; feature: Freshwater reservoir; material: water | place: Czech Republic | collected 2017-04-14 | depth 30m m | reverse complement strand
TGCTTTACCTGGCTTCATTAATAACTCCACCTTGGACCATTGGATGTGTCTTCAACTGTAATGCCTAAAGCTGCAATCTGATCACGTATTTGATCAGCGGATGCAAAATCTTTTCGCGCTCTTGCTGCCTCACGTTGTTCTAACGCAAGGTTTATCAATCCATCCATCGCTAAATCATTTGATTTACTACTAGCAAAGGCTGCATCCTTTGGATCACAACCTAGGATTGAAAGTGCACCCCTTATTTCACCAGCTGTTTTAGCTAATACTTTCTTATCTTCTCCTGCAGAATTTCCAATTCGCATGCTCTCTGAAATAAATGCTAAACCTAGTGGAACAGCTAAATCATCATTCATCGCTGCAGCAAACTCATCAGCGATTAATATTTCTGGTGCTTTTCCTAAAATACTCTCTGCTCTACTTAAAAACGCTTCAATTCGTTTAAAAGCAGTTGCTGATTCAGCTAAAGCCTCAAATGAAAACTCAAGCATGCTTCGATAATGCGCACTGCCTAAATACCAACGTAATTCAATGCCGCGCACCTTCTTTAAAATCTCAACTACTTGTAGTGAATTGCCAAGTGATTTACTCATCTTCTCACCACTTGTTGTCACCCAAGCATTGTGCATCCAGGTATTTGCAAACTTATATCCAGCAGCCGTTGATTGCGCAATCTCATTTTCATGGTGAGGGAAAATTAAATCTAACCCGCCACCATGAATATCAAATGCTTCACCTAAATATGCATGTGCCATAGCAGAGCACTCAAGATGCCAACCAGGCCTGCCATTCCCCCAAGGGGTAGGCCAAGACGGTTCACCTTTCTTAGCCGCTTTCCATAACGTAAAATCTCGTGGATCTTTTTTCTGTTTTGAATCTGAATCTTCACTTGATAATAAATCATCTAATTTTTGATTAGAAAGTGTTAAATACTCTTTTAATTTTCTCACCTCAAGATAAACATCACCATTGCCAGGCGCGTATGCTGATCCGTTATCAACTAACTTTTGCATTAACTCAATCATTTGCGTGATATGACCGGTTGCTCTTGGCTCATAACTTGGCGGCAAAACATTTAATGCGTTGTAGGCATCGGTAAATGCCCGCTCATACTTCATTGCTACCTGCCACCATGGAATCTCCTCATGGATAGCTTTATGTAAAATCTTGTCATCAATATCTGTCACATTTCTAACAAAGGTGACATTAAAGCCAGATGCAATTAACCAACGGCGCAAAATATCAAAGTTAACACCACTTCTAATGTGACCAATATGTGGAGGAGCCTGCACGGTTGCACCGCAAAGATAAATACCAACCTCACCCTTTTTTATTGGCTTAAAGGCTGCGACAGTTCTGCTCTTGGTGTCATAAAGATTAAGTGCGCTCATTGTTTAATTTTACCTTTACGCGCTAACTAACAATGCAGTAGCAATCGCAGATAAGCCTTTACCTTCACCGGTAAAGCCCAAACCATCAGTAGATGTGGCTGAGACGGAAACTTTTGTGCCACCTAGTGCGGTAGATATAGCCGCAATTGCTTCAGCCCTACGAGGTGCAATCTTTGGTTTATTACCAACAATTTGTACTGAGACATTTTCAATTATAAAGCCGGCAGCTTTTACCTTTGCCAAAGTTTCACTCAGCATCTGCACGCCACTTGCACCAGCATATTTAGCATCTGAAACACCGAAATTACTTCCTAAATCACCAAGGGATGCAGCTGATAAAAGTGCATCACAGATTGCATGGGATGCCACATCGGCATCTGAGTGTCCATCTAAACCAATCTCACCATCCCAAATAAGTCCAGCTAGAGATAGTTTTCGATTTTTGTCACTACTAAAGGCATGAGCATCAGTTCCAACCCCAACTCTTATTTGTTTTTGAGTATTTGGCAGAAGAATTCCGGTTGCAGTAGCTAAATCTGATTTATTAGTAATCTTAAGAGCACGCTCTTCACCTGCAATTACTTTAACTGCAACACCTAACGCTTCAACCAATGCAGCATCATCTGTTGCATCCTCTGATGCCTCATGAGCTCTTGCTAATACTGATCTTGTAAAACCTTGTGGTGTTTGAACAGCGCGTAATGAGGCGCGATTTAAAGTGTTTCTAACATAACCACTTGCATCAACCTCTTTAACAGTGTCAATCACATCTAACGCTGGGATAACCGCCTGTTCACCTTTAACCAATTGCTCAACTACAGATTTAGCAAGTGTGGTGGTGGCAAGTGATCTTGCCGCATCATGAACTAATACATACTCATAATTGTTAGGAATTTGGGCAAGTGCTAATCGAATACTGTCACTTCTTAATTTGCCACCAGTAATAACAGTTACTTCATCACCTAATACTTTGCGAAACTCATCTTCATAACCACTAGGTGCGGTAACAATTAATAATTGGGCAACGGGAGCAAGGGATGAAACAGCATGTTCGACTAAAGTTTTATCAACTAATTTAACAAGTGCTTTAGGAAGGTTTGCACCTAATCTATTTCCAGCACCTGCTCCTGCAATTATTGCGGCAGTTTTATTGATCATGACAGTTAGTTACTGCCAATTAAGAGGCGAGTACCTCATCTAGCAATGTTGCAGCCTTCTCTTCATCTGTTCGCTCAGCAAGTGCTAACTCTGAAACCAAAATCTGCTTTGCTTTTGACAACATTCGCTTCTCGCCAGCTGAAAGTCCACGATCTAAATCACGGCGGTATAAATCTCTTACAACTTCAGCAACTCTAATTACATCTCCTGATGCCAGTTTTTCAACATTTGCCTTATAACGACGAGACCAGTTTGTTGGCTCTTCAGTGTATGGCTGACGTAAAACATTAAATACTCGGTCTAATCCAGCGCTATCAACAACATCTCTAACACCAACTAAATCAATGTTTTCAGCTGGAACGCGGACGGTTAGATCGCCTTGGGCAACCTTTAAAACTAGATATATCTTCTCTTCACCTTTGATGATTCGCTTCTCGATCGCTTCGATTTGTGCTGCTCCATGATGTGGATAAACAACGGTTTCGCCGACTTTAAATGTCATCTGGGAAAAGGCCTTTCGATAGGGACCAATAATACCAGCATTTTGCGACCCAATTCACCCCCTTAAATTGGCCTTAATTTTCAGGTTATTTACCGCCTATGGATAACCTTTAGCCATGGCCAATACCTTTAAAAAATTAACTGCGATATTAATAATTGCAACAACAATTACTGGTTGTGGTTCTGGCCAAACTGCAGTTACTAGAACAATTAAACAAATTACAGATGGTGTTGAAGCTGAAAGTAATGGCATTAAGTTACGTAATCTTTTAATAGTTAAAAATGCCAACTCTGAAGGCATTTTAGTCGCAACAATTGTTAATACTGGTGAAGAAGCAGATGGAATTGTAAACATAAGTATTGGCGGAGTAGTTTCAACACTTTCGGCCGGTAATCTAAATTTAGTAAAAAATAAGCCACTTATTTTTGCTGGTGATAGTGCAAATGCTGATGCGTTTGTTGGCGGACTTTCAAAGGGTGCTGGGGATCGAGTTGATGTAACAGTTAATTTTGTCAGAGCAGCCCCGGTTACGGTTAGTGCATTGGTTGTAAATAGTGAGGGTGTTTATAAGGATTTAGTAAGAAGTGTGCCAGTTATTTCTGTACCAGCAACACCAGCACCTTAATTTTCGAACTTATACCCAAGCCCTCGAATAGTCTGAATATAGAGTGGATTTGCTGGATCTTTTTCAATCTTTGCTCTTAATCTCTTAACATGAACATCTAAAGTTTTAGTATCGCCAAAGTAATCAGAACCCCAAACTCGATCAATCAATTGGGATCTAGTAAGCACACGACCACTGTTGCGAACCAAAAACTCTAATAACTCAAACTCTTTCAAAGGCAATGAAACCAATTGATCATTGATATTAACTTGATGGCGTTCAACATCAATGCGCACTGGACCTGCAGTTATTACACCCTCTGCAGTATTTGTAACATCACCTTGTCTTCTTAATACGGCACGGATACGGGCGATTAACTCAGCTTTTGAATAGGGTTTTGTAACATAATCATCCGCACCAAGTTCTAGTCCAACTACTTTATCTACCTCTGTATCTTTCGCAGTCAACATAATAATTGGCACATCAGAGCGAGATCTAAGTTGTTTGCAAACCTCTGTGCCAGAAAGCCCTGGCAACATAAGATCAAGTAAAACTAGATCAGCACCCCCTTTATCAAAGGCAGCAATTGCGCCATCACCAGTGTCTGCAACAGTAACTTCAAAGCCTTCTTTGCCAAGTACATAAGAGAGTGCATCTGAAAAAGATGCTTCATCTTCAACAACTAATATCTTGGTCATTGATCACCTTTCAGATTTTGCTTATCAATTGTTAATGTATTTGAGATTAATGGGAATCTGATCGTAAAGGTGCTGCCCGCACCTTCAACTGACCAAAGTGAGACATCACCGCCATGATTTGTCGCAATGTGTTTAACAATTGAAAGTCCTAAGCCGGTTCCACCCGTAAGTCGTGACCTGGCTGGATCAACTCGATAAAAACGTTCAAAGATTCGCTCTAAATCTTTTTCTGGAATACCAATACCTTGATCTGAAACTGAGATCTCAGCAATTCCATCAACTACTTTTAAAGTTATTGCGACCCTGGTTGCATCCGGGCTGTAATTGATTGCATTCTCAATTAAATTATGAATAGCCATTGTTACCTGGTTTCTATCACCATTTATAACAGCATCATCAATCTCTTCATGCACTAAGGTAATTTTGCGCTTCTCCGCATTTAATCTTGATTGATCAACAGCTTCAGCAATTACTTCAGAGATATCAACTGGCTTACCATTTTTAAGCGGATCATCATCTTGTAATCTAGAAAGATTTATAATTTCTTGCACAAGATCAGATAACCGCTTTGCCTCAGATTGCATACGGGATGCAAACTTAGCAATCGCCTCTGGATCATTACTAGCATCTAAAACCGCTTCGCTTAGAATTGAAAGTGCGCCAATCGGAGTCTTAAGTTCATGTGAAATATTTGCCACAAAGTCCCGGCGAATTGAATCCAACCTTCTCATCTCGCTGTCATCAAAAATTAGGATTGCAATCAGACCGGCATCCCCAATTGAGGTAACTCGAACAAGGAGATCATGGGTACCAGCGCCAATTGGACCTCTTGGTAGTTCAATGGTTGCATCTTGTTGAATGCCAGATCTGCGGACAGCTCGTACTAAGTTAGTTAATTCCTTATTTTGAATTCGTTCATCTTTAATTAAATTAAATGTAGAAATGCCATCTGAATAATAAATAACCTGATCATTTGAGGTCAAAACAATTGATTCAGCATCAATTGCACGAAGTAGATCAAAACTTTGAGTTGATAGATCGGTTTCAATTTTCGCACTGGTCTCAGATGTGCCAGGCTTTTGATTAAATTTCCATATCACCCCCTTATCGTATGAGTAGGGGGCACTTCCTGTTAACCAAATGTTGGGGATAGCGGTGGATATCCTTGCAGTTAACCATTTATTAAAGACCTGTTCACTCACCTCCCCGCACAAGCGGTGGATTCCTACTACCGTTAGCCCATGCGTGAGCAATTTCAAGAAGAGTTAGATGGTGTTAGTGCCACCTTGGTACAGATGGCTGGGCTGGTTCGGGTTGCAATGGATAACGCCACCACAGCTTTGTTAACTGCTGATTTAACTTTGGCTGAAAAAGTTATTGCCGATGACACAATCATTGATGAAATTCAACATGAATTAGATGCTCGCACGATTAATTTAATTGCTCGCCAAAGTCCAGTAGCAAGTGATTTAAGAACACTAGTTACCTCACTTCGTATGAGCGCTGATCTTGAGCGAATGGGAGATCTTGCCCATCACATCGCAAAATCTGCTCGGATGCGATATCCAGCAACTGCAGTACCGCCTGAACTTTCATTAACAATTGAAGAGATGGGCCGGGTATGTTCTAAAATTATTGAAAAAGTATCAGTGGTTCTTGAAAAAAGAGATGCTGACCGAGCGCTTGAAATTGAAAAAGATGATGATGAAATTGATGCACTACACCGCAAAATTATTCAAACCTTGTTAGACCCAAATTGGAAGCATGGTGTTGAGACTGCAATTGATATGACCTTACTTGGCCGCTACTACGAACGCTGCGCAGACCATGCTGTATCTATTGCCCGCCGGGTATATTTCTTAGTTACCGGCTCTTACGCAACTGATAACTCTTAAAACTTACTTCTTTCCCTGATTAGCAACCGCTGCAATCGCAGCTTTTGCAGCCTCTGGATCTAAATACCTACCGCCCTTAGTAATTGGTTCATATTTTTCATTTAATTCATATAACAGTGGGATACCAGTTGGGATATTAACTCCGGCAATTTCAGTATCAGAGATTGCATCTAAGTACTTAACAATTGCCCTAATTGAGTTTCCATGAGCGGTAATTAAAACAGTTTTGCCACTCTTTAAATCTGCAGTTATTTCACCAGTTAGGTATGGCACAACCCGTGCCACTACATCCTTTAAGCACTCTGTCTTTGGTAGCAGCTCACCAAGATCGGCGTACTTTGGCTCATTTTTTTGTGAGTACTGATCATTATCGGCAATCGCAGGAGGTGGCACATCAAAAGATCTGCGCCATAGTTGAAATTGTTCTTCGCCATACTCTTTTAAAGTCGCTGCCTTATCTTTACCTTGTAGTGCACCGTAGTGGCGCTCATTTAATCGCCAAGATCTCTTAGTTGGAATACCAGTGCGACCACAGTTTTTAAGGGCAATATCAGCGGTATCTATTGCTCGCTTTAATAGGGAGGTGTGCAAAACATCTGGCAAAAGGTTTGCCTCTTTTAGTAATTGACCACCACGGGCAGCCTCTACTAATCCATTTTCAGATAGTTCAACATCAACCCAACCGGTAAATAAGTTTTTGGCATTCCAAACACTCTCACCATGACGAAGTAAGATTAATTTGTAACTCACAGTAGTTATCCTTCCACAAAATTAAATTAGATGCTCAAAAGCTTTTAGATTAGCTAGGGATTCACCACGGGAAACTCGCCAAGCCCACTCACGCCGGATCGCAGATGAAAAGCCCAACTCAAGTAATGGATTAAAGGATGAGTCGGCATACTGCAGCACAGCTCCTAGAATCCGATCAATCTCCTGCTCAGTAACCGCCTTAAGTGGCAGCCTGCCTACTAAATAAATATCACCTAACTCATT
>CAEZXQ010000025.1_pt1 | contig 7532 bp, 9 predicted proteins | sample 7265291 | NCBI WGS metagenome assembly CAEZXQ01 (sample SAMEA6813912, study PRJEB35770) | uncultured Actinomycetes bacterium | biome: Freshwater; feature: Freshwater reservoir; material: water | place: Czech Republic | collected 2017-04-14 | depth 30m m | reverse complement strand
GACGGCTAAGTCTACTCTGCCGCAATGGGACTAAAACCCGAGATCATTAAGCATCTGGCTGAACGGGCAGCATTAGGGCAACCTCAAGTATGGCAAGCACCATTAGATGAGATCCGGAACAATACCCATACCCATATAGCTTTGACACAACCATTAATTGATCTATTTGCAGTTGAGCATAAATTTATTCCCGGTCCTACGGCGGACTTGCCAATTCGAATTTATCGGCCAACTAATGAAAAGAATCTGCCTGCTCTAGTTTTCTTTCATGGTGGCGGCTGGGTATTAAATTTTCTAGATATATATGAGCCAGCTCTTAGAAGTATTGCAAAGCTTGGAAATTTTGTAATTATTGCCGTTCAATATCAAAAAGCACCAGAGCATCCTTATCCCACACCATTTGACGATTGCTATGCCACATTGGAGTGGGTAGTAAGACATGCAAAAGAGCTAGCCATAGATTCAGAATCCATTGGTGTTGCCGGTGATAGCGCCGGTGGCAACCTTGCCTCTGCGGTTGCAATTAAAGCAAGAGATAAAAATTTAATTGCCCTGGCATTTCAGTTGTTAATTTACCCATGTAATCAGATCCAGATGGAGTACCAATCTGCAACTGATTTTTCAGAAGGGTTTGGTTTAACAACTAAATCGATGAGATGGTTTTGGGATAAATATCTTCCAAATAAAGATCACCACAGTAACCCTTATGCAGTTCCAGCCAGCTCGACAGATCTTAAAGGAGTTGCCCCTGCGATTGTGATCGCAGCGCAATTTGATCCATTAACTGATGATGCAAGACAGTATTACCAGAAATTGGTGGCAAGTTCGGTGCCAGCTATATATAAGGAGTATGGTGGCCAAATACATGGCTTCTTCAATTTAAGTGGAATTACTGAAGATGCAAATTTACTTTATTCAGATATTGCCTTTGAAATAAATGCGATTTTAGGAAGAGGAAATTAATTGACTAAATCTGGATGGGGCCGATTTGCTCTACTTGGTTTTCTATGGGGAATCCCCTATCTATTCTTAAAAGTTGCAGTAGAAGAGATGTCACCATCCTCTATTGTCTTCTTAAGAGTTCTAATTGGTGCACTTGTTCTGCTGCCGATAGCTTTAAAGCGGAAAACTTTTTTCATTGCTAGGCAGTATTGGCCACTTTTACTTCTCTATACAGTCACAGAGTTAATTGGCCCTTGGTATCTGATTACAAATGCTGAGCAAAAAATAACCTCTGGTCTAACCGGCTTACTTGTTGCAACTGTGCCTATCTGGGCAGCGATACTTGCTTCAATATTTGGCGACCACACAGTTTGGCACAAATCTAGACTCTTTGGATTAATTATCGGATTCATCGGTGTAGTCGCAGTCGTTGGTATTGAATCGTTAAGTGGAAGACAAGACATTATTTCAATTAGCATGGTGCTTCTTGCCGCAATGGGATATGCCTATGCAATTAATATGGTTAATCGCAAGATTCCGCAAGTTCCCGGCTTAGCACTAAACACCTGGGCAATGATCATTACATCCTTTGTTTATTTGCCTTTTGCCATTATTAGTTGGCCAAAGAAAACACCGTCAATTGAAGTCATCGGTTCAGTATTAGGTTTAGGTATTTTATGTACTGCAGCTGCATTTATTTTATTCTTTAAAGTAATTGTGGAGGTTGGACCTCCTAGAGCCTCCCTTGTTACCTATCTAAACACTGCTGTAGCAGTTTTACTTGGCGTAATTTTGCTTGGTGAGCCACTAACGCTTGGAATTGCTCTTGGTCTTCCATTAGTACTTATTGGTTCTTACTTTGCTAGTCGGAAAGTGAGTCGGTAAATCCAAGTCTGGCTAGTAACTTTGGATCCTTCTGCCACTCTTTAGAAACCTTTACATGAATTTGCAAAAAAACTTGCATACCAACTAAGTTTTCAATTGATTTACGAGCAAGGGTGCCGATTGCCTTTAATTTACTACCCTGGGGTCCAATAATAATTCCCTTTTGGCTATCACGCTCAACATGTAATGTGGCATTAATATCAAATATCTTTCCACCATCTCGCTCAGCCATCTCATCAATTGTGAACATAACTGAGTGAGGTAACTCCTCATAAAGCTCTTCAATCGCTGCCTCTCTAATTAAATCTGCAAACATTAACTCCTCTGCCTGATCAGTTGTAATATCAGTTGGATAAAGAGCAGGTGAGGCGGGTAGTTTTTTCGAGAGCAAATCTAGTAATAAATCAGTTTGTTCAAGATTTTTTGCTGATATTGGCACAATCTCAGCACAGGAGAGTTTTAAACGATCGGTAAATTCTGTTACTTGCACTAACTTTGCGGCAAGATCTGACTTTGAAACCGTATCGACCTTGGTAACTACTAAAAATACTGGCATGTGAGATTTAATTTGCTTTGCAATATATTCATCACCTGCCCCGATATCTTCATTTGCTGGCATGCAAATGACAACTGCATCTGTTGAGGCTATGTTTTCATTAACCATAGTATTTAATCTATTTCCAAGGGCATTTTTTGGCTTATGCATTCCAGGTGTATCCACAACAATCATTTGAAAATTTTCTTTGTTAATGATTCCTCGGATTGGATTTCTGGTTGTATTTGGGTGGTGTGAAGTAATAACTATCTTGGTGCCAACTAGAGCATTTACCAAGGTAGATTTACCAGTGTTAGGGCGGCCAACAATTGCAACAAAGCCTGCTTTGAAATCACTCATCAGAGCTATTCTCTCACCTTTTTGATTACCTTAATTGCAGTGGCGTAATAATCTCCAATATCTCATCTAAGTTGGTAGCAATATCTGCAATTCGCTCGGCAATTAAGCGATGGCACCCTGCGCTTAGGGAAGATGTAACTTCACCAGGAATTGCAAATACTGGCCTAAATATCTCCGCTGCATCCCGTGCTGTTCTAATTGACCCACTGACAAACTCAGCCTCCACTACAACAGTTGCTCTTGATAATGCAGCGATTAAACGATTTCTTATCAGAAATCTGTGCGGCTTGGAATTAACATTTGGCATTACCTCAGATATTAAAAGGCCAGAGGCAGTGATTTGATTAAATAATTTTTTATTTTCGGGTGGGTATAAGTGGTTTATTCCCCCAGCCAACACGCAAATAGTTTTACCACCACCGGCTAGCGCCCCAATATGGGATGCGGTATCAATTCCATAGGCACCACCACTTACTACAATTAAATCCTGCTTAACTGCCCCAATTGCTAAAGACTTTGCAATCTGATCTCCGTAGCTAGTTGGTTTTCTACTGCCAACAATTGAGATTGATTTATCAAGATTATTTAAGATACCTCTATCGCCTTTAAGTACTAACGCAATTGGAGGTGATTGAAGATCATTAAGGGGTATGGGCCAATCTGAATCTTCTGGTGTTAGTAATGTGGAGCCTGCGTCAATTAACTCTTTCTTTAAGTTAGATAGATCAATCTTTGAAATAATTGCCTGCAGACCTAAAATATCAGCTCGCTTGAAATAATTTTTACCACTCAAAATGCGTTGTAATACATCTACTGCACTGAAATTGGATATCTCATTACTCCAGAAATTATCAGCAGGCTCAATGCATGAGAACAAGATCAATCTTGCTTCAGATTCACTTAGCACGTAGGTAACTTACCTAAACATTGCGATGCTCAGGTAAGTAAGGATTAAATTGTGAATTACTTGTTCTTAAAGAATTGCGGCAATATTTGCAAAGGATTTACGGTGAATTGGAAGCACCCCAAACTCCTTTATTGCTGCGGTGTGTGACGCAGTTATATACCCTTTGTGATTTGCTAAGCCATATTTTGGAAATTCTTTATCTAACTTAATCATTATGCGATCACGATAAACCTTGGCCAGAATTGAGGCAGCGCTGATAGAAATAGCGACTTGATCACCTTTCCAAACAGCTAGATTTGGCGTAGTCAGTCCGGGAATTGGATATCCATCAGTTAATACATAATCTGGTGTTACCTCTAGCGCATTAATAGCTCGGCGCATTCCTTCTATATTACATTTATGCAAACCAATAGTATCGATTTCATCTACTGAAACCTCAATTATTGAGTAAGCAAGTGAATTATCAATTACTACGTCAAATAATTCTTCACGCTTAGCTTCGCTCAACTCTTTAGAATCTCTAACTTCTTTTAATGCCTTAGATAGTGGATCTTTTAATATAACTGATGCTAAAACTAATGGGCCAGCACAAGGGCCACGACCTGCTTCATCAACGCCTGCAATATTTTTGATTCCTGCCTTAAGCAGAGTTTGTTCAATCATTAAATTAAGGAAGCTATTTTACTGGAATCTTCTTTAAATCACTACCTTTAGGTAATAAACCAATATCTGTGAATGGCCAAACAATAAATACAGCTCTACCAACAACTTTGCTCTGTGGAACCATTCCATTATTTGCACTATCTGGATGAAATCTTGAATCGGCACTTGCTGAGCGATGATCACCCATCACCCAGATAAATCCGTTTGGAATCTGAACATTAAATTGAGTTTCACTTGGCTTATCTCCGGCATATATATAAGGCTCGGTAATTGAAACTCCATTTACTTGAAGTTTTCCAGCCTTATCGCAGCAAATTACATTATCTCCACCAACGCCGATTACTCGCTTAATCAGAAATTGTTTTGCTGGATCTGGCAATACGCCCACGGTAATTAATCCGGTTTTAATAACTCCACTTATTCCAGAATTACCTGAGTTATCTGAACCCCCAAGCCAATTATCAGGATCGGCAAAAACTACAACTTCACCCCTTTTTATATCGGTAAATAAAGCGCCGAATTTATTTACCGCAATTCGGTCGCCAACCTGCAAAGTATTTTCCATTGATCCAGATGGAATATAGAAAAAGTGAATTAAAAAGGTTTTAACTAAAATTGAGACAATCAGAGCAGCAACAACTATTACTGGTAATTCTCGAAGGAATGAACCCTTCTTAAGCATGAGTATTAAATTACTTAAGCTTGTGGGGTTTCTTCTACTGCAGCCTCTACCGCTACCTCTTCGGCAACTGGCGCAGCTTCAGCAACTGGAGTCTCTTCAACAACTGGTGCAGCTTCTGCAACTGGAGTTTCTTCAACAACTGGTGCAGCCTTTGCAGCTAAACGCTCAGCAGCTTTCTTCTTTAAAGTTGTTGCACCATCTGCAGGTTCATTCATCGCCTCTTTAACAGCTGCTTCGTAAGCAACTCGCTTATCAACTCGAGCTGGTTGTGGCTTTAATGTTCCCTCGCTACCTGGCAGGCCATTCGCTTTTTGGTAATCACCAGTGATCTTAAGAAGAGCAGTAACTGCTTCAGTTGGTTGTGCACCAACACCTAGCCAATACTGCACACGGTCTGAATTAACCTCAATTAATGATGGCTCAGATGCGGGTGAGTAACGACCAATCTCTTCAATCGCTTTTGAGTTACGAGCAGAACGAGAATCTGCAATCACAATTCGATAATGTGGTGTGCGGATCTTGCCAAGACGCATTAACTTAATCTTTACTGACACAGAACTCCCTATAGAAAATTAATCGGCTTATTCTTTCGTAAACAGCGGGGGCGTTTACATCCAGAGCTAACCTTGCGGATAAATATTGCTATGGGTTAGAGGGTCCCATTCGCAGGGGGCTAATCTTGCCAGCAGTGGGCTACAAACCCAAATTGGCCTAGATCCCCTCCTCAATTGCCCGCTTTGCTGGGTTGCCTGATCGTGATTTTTTCTTAGGTGAATTTGTTTGCTGCGGTTTAGGCAAATTACTCATTCCAGCTAGCGAACCCATACCAGGAATATTTGCTCCGCCCCGCATTTGTTTCATTACCTTTTGTGCTTGCGAGAATCGTTCAACTAAAGAATTAATCTCAGATATTGCTCTGCCACTTCCCCGTGCAATTCGAGCCCTTCGTGAACCATTTAAGACTTTGGGGTTATTTCTTTCAAGTGGGGTCATAGATTCAATAATTGCTCGAGTTCTTACCAATTCAGATTCATCAAAGTTTTCGATTTGTTTCTTCATGCCAGCAGCACCAGGCAATAAGCCCATTAACTTACTCATGCTTCCCATATTTTTCATCGCTTCAAGCTGGGATAAAAAATCATCAAATGTAAACTCTTCGCCCTTTATAAATTTATCCTCTAATTTTTTAGAAGTTTCCTGTGGCATTGCTCGTTGTGCCTGCTCAGCAAGGGAAGCCACATCTCCCATCCCAAGGATTCGCGAAGACATCCGATCTGGATAGAAAAGATCAAAATCGGTAACTTTCTCACCGGTCGCTGCAAAAATAATCGGCTTACCAGTTAACTCAACAATTGATAATGCTGCTCCACCTCTGGCATCACCATCTAATTTTGTTAATATCACAGCATCAAAACCAACACCATCTAGAAATGCTTTTGCTGTTCTAACTGCATCCTGTCCGATCATCGCATCGACCACAAAGAAGATTTCATCAGGTTTGATTGAATCTCTTATATCAATTACCTGTTGCATAAGTACTTGATCAACGCCGGTGCGACCAGCAGTATCTATAATTACAAAGTTATGTAACTTATCCTTAGCAAACTTAACTCCTGCTTTTGCAACCTCAATTGGATCTCCTGAGCCATTCCCACCCTCAGGTGCAAATACTGGAACCTTTATTGATTCGCCAACAACCTGTAATTGAGTTACCGCATTTGGTCTTTGTAGATCTGAAGCAACTAATAGAGGTGTATTACCTTGTGATTTTAAATAGTAAGCAAGTTTCCCAGCCAAAGAGGTCTTACCGGCACCTTGCAAACCGGTAAGTAAGATTACCGTTGGCGCTGTTTTAGCAAACTTAAGTCTACGTGCTGAGCCACCTAATACTTGAGTTAGTTCACTATTAACAATTTCAAAGATTCTAGCTGCAGGATTAGTGCTCTTATTTATTTCATCAGATTGTGATTTACATTTTTCTAATACTTTATTTGAAAAACTTTCGGCGACCTCAAGTGCAACATCTGACTCAAGTAAAGCGGTCTTGATCTGTGCGGTGAAGTCGATTAGATCTGAATCTGAGACTTTACCGCGCAGGCCAGAGAATATTGAACTAAGTCTCTGGCCTAACGCTTCAAACATGGAGGCATCTTACATTTTATTTAGATAGCCTCTTCGCCACTTTCTCCAGTGCGAACACGAGTAACTGAATCAACTGGTGTAGCCCATACTTTGCCATCACCAATATTTCCAGTCCGGGCAGCTTCAGTAATTACTTTAATTGCTTTATCAGCAATTTTAGAACTCACTAAAACCTCAAGTCTGATCTTTGGAATTAGATCAACTTTATATTGTGCGCCACGATAAACCTCAGTTAAACCTAACTGGCGGCCGAATCCCTTTGCTTCAGAGACGGTCATACCAGTGATACCGGCACCAACTAACGCCTCTTTAACTTCATCAAGTTTTTGTGGCTTAATAATTGCAGTGATTAGCTTCATAAATTAAAACCCTCCTCTTGAGCTAGATGTTAATTCGTAACCAGTCTCAGCATGTTG
>CAEZXQ010000022.1_pt1 | contig 8259 bp, 10 predicted proteins | sample 7265291 | NCBI WGS metagenome assembly CAEZXQ01 (sample SAMEA6813912, study PRJEB35770) | uncultured Actinomycetes bacterium | biome: Freshwater; feature: Freshwater reservoir; material: water | place: Czech Republic | collected 2017-04-14 | depth 30m m | reverse complement strand
TGGTGTTGATGCTGTTGATGTAAGAAGGTATGCAGTTACTACCCAGGTGTAGTGATTTAATCCATTAAAATCTTCAACAATATTTTTAAGCGCAGTCGAGACAATTGTCTGATCTAACGCAGCAAGTAACATGCCGGTCATAAGACCGCTCAATACGATCATGATTTCTTTATGAGTAAGTGGCCCGCTACTTTGGCCAGGTTTTGGAGCAGATTTATCTCGAGATTTAGCCATTAATTGTTATTCCTGTCTCTAATTTAGGTTTACTAGACTTATGATGAACGTCAAAAACTCATCTTGTATTCCAAGTCTACCCAACTTTAGATTAGGATTTGGCGCATGAAGGCTGTAATTGCTGAAAATTTAGTAAAGACCTATAACAAAGGCAAAGTTAAAGCCCTTGACGGACTAAACCTTGATGTTGAAGAAGGAACAGTTTTAGGCGTGCTTGGCCCAAATGGTGCAGGTAAAACTACAACCGTCAGAATTCTTGCCACATTACTTGCTCCAGATTCTGGAAGAGCAACTGTTGCCGGAATTGACGTCTTAAAACATCCAGATGAGGTTAGAAAAATAATTGGATTATCTGGTCAATATGCAGCCGTTGATGAAACATTAACTGGCTGGGATAACTTGATTATGTTTGGCCGGCTTTATCATTTATCTTCAAAGGCAGCTAAAGAGCGAGCAGTTGAATTGCTTGAACAATTTTCATTAACTGAATCAGCAAAAAGACCAATCAGAACTTATTCCGGTGGTATGCGACGGCGACTTGATCTAGCCGCCTCATTAATTGTTAAGCCAAAGGTTTTATTTTTAGATGAACCAACTACTGGTCTTGATCCAAGAGGACGTCAAGATATGTGGGGAGTTATAGATGAGTTAGTAAAAGGTGGCGTTACTTTATTACTAACAACTCAATACTTGGAAGAGGCAGATCATCTTGCAGATGAAATTGCAGTAATCGATCATGGCAAAGTTATTGCCCGAGGCACATCTGATACCTTAAAGAAACAAGTTGGTGGTGAGCGTCTTGAGATCGTAGTTGAAAGTCAACACCTGGTAGCAGCTAAAGAAATTGTTGCAAAGATAAGCGGTAGTGCAATAAATATTGATGAGGGACTTCGACAAATTTCAGCCCCTGTTACAACTGGCAGCAAAGCATTAATAGAAGCTGCAAAATTACTTGATGAAAAAGGTATTCATCCATTGGATATTGGTCTGAAGCGACCGTCACTTGATGATGTTTTCTTATCTCTTACCGGACATGTTGCTGAAGAAAAAACTGAAGAGGTAGTAGACCCTAAGGCAAAACGAGGTGGAAGATAATGAATGCAATTTCAGATGCGCTAATCATCACCAAGAGGCAGTTACTCCAACTTGCCAGAGTGCCTGAAGTTTTAATCTTTTCAACGATTCAACCAATTATGTTTGTTTTGTTGTTTAGGTATGTATTTGGTGGCTCAATTGATACTGGTCAACCTGGTGGATATGTGCAATTACTAATGCCAGGAATATTTGTGCAAACAGTTGCCTTCACACTTGCTGCTACCGCAGTTGGATTGGCTGCTGATATGCAAAAGGGATTAATTGATCGTTTTAGATCTTTACCAATTTCAAGATCAGCTGTTGTATTTGGCCGAACCTTAGGCGATGGCGTATTAAATATTGTGGTCTTAGCTGCAATGGGAATAACCGGCTTTGTTGTTGGCTGGCGACCATCCTCAGGTCCACTGAAGATTACTTTAGGTTTTCTTTTCTTATTCTTATTTGGTTTTGCAATGTCTTGGGTTGGAGTATTAATTGGATTAGCTGTAAAAGATGAGCGAGTTGCTCAGAACGCAACATTTATTGCGGTTTTCCCACTGACCTTTTTATCAAATGCATTTGCGCCAACAACTGGTATGCCAAAGCCATTGCAGTATGTGGCTGAGTGGAATCCGGTATCAACGATGGTGGCAGGCTGTAGAGAGTTATTTGGTTTGAAGAATCAATTTGGTGCAACCGCTGGATCTTTCCCAAGTGATAATCCACTACTTATGTCACTTATTTATATGGTGATAATAATGGCAATCTTTGTTCCGCTTAGTGTGCGCAAGTACAACAACGCAGCAAATAAGTAATTAGATAAAAGGTTGTGCCTCAAGTACTGCAACTGCAATTTGCTTTCCATTAGGTGCGGTGTAATTAACTGTCTGGCCAACCTTTGCACCAAGGACTGCACCACCAAGAGGTGATTTTTCAGAGTAAACATCAACATCACCACTTGAAATCTCACGGGATCCAAGTAAAAATTTAAGTTCATCACCGCCAATATCAACTGTAACCAACATGCCAAGACCAACTACGCCAGATTCACTTGCAGGTGGTGTTCCAATATGGGCATGTTCTAACATATGTTTTAGTTGGCGAATTCTTCCTTCAATCTTGCCTTGCTCTTCACGTGCTGCGTGGTAGCCACCATTTTCTTTCAAATCACCTTCAGCACGTGCCGTCTCAATCTTTTTAATTATTTCAGCACGAAGTGGACCCTCTAGTTCGGCAAGCTCTGCCGCCAGACGATCGGCTGCTTCCTGGGTTAGCCAGGTTTGAGTAGGTTGATTCATAAGTAGGAAAGGTTACTCGCAACTTGAAATTCCTGCATTTACCGCAGGTAAACGAGTGGATATCACAACGGTGCGCTGATTTTTGCCAGATAATAACGATCCAACTGGCATCAGATCAGAAACTTCACCAACAGTATTCTTTTCAAGATCACGAGCTATTAATGAACAACTGTGATCAATATTTGGATCACGAACTTGGATTGAATAGGTAAGTGAAATACTTCGATCATCAATAGTTTTAAATGAAATTAAGTCAGACCTAACTGCCGGGTTTGCTGCGTTGTAACCGCTCCAAATAAACCAAGAAGCTACAACTAATACCAAAAAGCCATTAAGCAGATACCGCTTGCTGTGAGCTGGCTTGATGCCATAACGCTGCATGAGCCTAGGATCGGTTAGAACTTTAGGATGGGTCACAGTGATAAGTGTAGAACCATTTAGGAATGCTTAAGTAGGCTTACCTCATTACTAGAGGGGTGAAGTAGTTATGGATGAGAGTAGAAATTTTGATGTGGGAGTTGCCGGCTCACTAACTATGATTTTTCTGACCCTAGCAATGGTATTTCTCATGATTAGCTTTTATCGAAGATATAAGAGATTAGTAGATCGCAAAGATCAAGAGTAGTTTTGTTTAAAATGAAGAAAGTATTTCGATTAACCTTCTTAACTACAATCTGGCTGCTATTAATCTACTCAACCTATGAACTTGGCATGTGGCAATTACATCGTGCGCAAGCGATGAATGTGGCAACTGCGGTAAAACCAGATCAGCCCTTAATCGCTTTAACCGATGTGGCATCCGCCGGTATGAACCTGCCAATTAAGGCAATCAATCGAATTGTTTATGCAGATGGAATTTACTCAACCTCTTATATCGCGCGGGACCAAAAAATATCAGAAGGTAAATTAGCTAACCTAGATGTCAGATTACTTAAGTTAAGTAGCGGCCACTCTGTCCTGGTGGTGCGCGGGGTAGCAAGTGAGCCGTTGGATGTAATTAATTCAGATATCTATCTCACGGGCCGGCTGTATCCGAGACAAAATGTGGATCGAGCATTTGCAAAGCCAGGTGAACTATCCCGAATTGATCCAGCATTAGTTGTAAGTAAGGAGAATCCATTTTTATATGATGGATATATTGTTTTGCAGTCAGAGAAGATTGGCGGCAAGAGCAGTAGCAATACCTCATTTATTCCAACCCCACAAATATCTCAACAGGTTGCAGGGTTTTACTGGCAACACATCTCTTATGTAGTGGTCTGGTGGTTTATGGGCGCGCTACTCTTAATCGCGCCACTGTTTCCACAATTTAGAAAACCAAAGAAAGTTTTAAAGAGCGGAGTGAAAAAATGAATGGTGTAATCCTTAGATTTCGCGTGATGGCTATTTGGGCCGGAGTAATGTCTCTGCTGCTTTGGTTTGTATATATGCCTGCTAAGTACTTACTCTCAGATGCCACCTTCTATGAGCGCTTCATTTGGATTCCAATCGTGCATGGCTTTACCTACCCGATCTATTTATTGGCAGCTTTACACCTTTGCATTGCCAAGCGAAAATCTTTAATCAGTACCGGCCTATTTTTACTTGCCGGCACCCTGCCAGTTGCTTCAATTTGGATTGAACGAAAGGTAAAGAAGGAAGCCGCGTAGCTTTTTGGCTGGATCCTTTACCTAAACTTAATCTTTAAACCTTGCGTGTCAGCGCAAAAAATTAACTCTCCTGATTTACCGTTTACCTTATCTTCCAACCTTGAGCACAATTAAACAGATTGCGATGATAGAACTTGGCCAATGAATCTATTGTCTTAAAGTCAGTATCTACCCAATCAAATCCTGCTCGAATCACATATGTTCTAGATACCAGCGTGCTACTTGCTGATCCAGTTGCGCTAACTAGATTTGCCGAACATGAAGTAATTATCCCAATCACAGTAATTGGTGAGCTTGAAACTAAGCGTGATCACCCAGATCTTGGCTACTTTGCCCGGGCCGCCCTGCGCACTCTAGATGACCTGCGAGTTAAAAGCGGCAGATTAGATCACCCGATCAGTATTAATGATCTTGGTGGCTCATTATCAGTTGAGTTAAACCACTCTGACACATCTAAATTACCAGCTGGCTTTTTGCGAGATGGTTCAAATGATTCAAGAATTTTAGCGATAGCTAAAAACTTAATGGCAGATGGCCGAAAGGTTGTTTTAGTTACTAAAGATTTACCACTTCGGGTCAAGGCATCCTCTGTTGGAGTTGAGGCGGAGGAGTATCGAGCAGAGCTTGCTAGTAGTAGTGGTTGGACTGGAATGGTTGAAGAAAGTGTTGGTTCAACAATTATCGACGCACTCTATGAGAAAGATCGGATTTCTCATGAGTTAGCAAAAACTCATCCTTGTCACACTGGAGTTGTCCTGCACTCTGAAAAAGGAAGTGCGTTAGCTCGAGTAACTCCAGACAAACATCTGCAATTAGTTCGAGGCGATCGAGCAGCTTTTGGTTTGCATGGGCGAAGCGCCGAACAGCGGGTGGCGCTGGATATTTTGCTAGACAATGAAATTGGAATTGTCTCCTTAGGAGGACGGGCTGGAACGGGAAAAAGTGCCTTGGCATTATCTGCCGGACTTGAAGCGGTGTTAGAGAAACGACTACATAAAAAGGTAGTTATCTTTCGTCCACTTTATGCAGTTGGTGGGCAGGAGCTTGGCTATTTGCCGGGAAGTGAAAATGAAAAGATGTCACCTTGGGCCCAGGCGGTTTTTGACACCCTGGGGGCGTTGGTAAGCCAGCAGGTAATTGATGAGGTAATTGAACGAGGATTAATTGAGGTTCTTCCTTTAACCCATATCCGAGGTCGCTCTCTGCATGACTCCTTTGTAATCGTTGATGAGGCCCAATCCTTGGAGCGGGGCGTCCTGCTAACTGTTCTCTCCCGAATCGGCCAGGGCTCTCGAGTAATCCTTACCCATGACATCGCCCAACGGGATAACCTGCGGGTGGGCCGCCATGACGGCGTTGTTGCGGTGGTTGAGTCGCTCAAGGGTCACCCACTCTTTGCCCATATCACCTTGACCCGAAGTGAGCGATCCCAGATCGCCGCCCTAGTAACTGAGCTGCTTGAGGAGCCAATTAACTTTTCAAGTTGATTTTGCCCCTGTTACGACATAAGGGATAAATCGGACTTTACCCTGCCTGACCTGCGGTTTTATATCTGACTTACCCTGTGAATATAAACATAATCGCGCCACACGCCTCTATAAAGTTGCCCCTCCCACCCCTGGCTGACACCCTAAAGCAGTACAGGAAAGCCAATTTTGGCTATTAGAAGGAAGGGAGGGGCAGAGATGAAGCAAAAGCTTCCGCCGCTGCGCCCTAGACGAGTCCGCCGACTCTCCCTTTTTGCTGCCTTCATGGCCTTCTTCATGATGGCGGTTGAACCGACCTACGCCTCTGGCACCCTGCAGTTTTATGTGACCATCCCAAACACCCAAACCGCACCAGGAACCGGTGATGGCCAAGGCGTCGATGGCGCAGATGACACCACCCCATCCTCACTTGAGTTAGATGCGATTAAAACGGTTGATGCTGCAGCGATGGCTTTGGTATCACTTGCCGCCCGCCAAGTGGATTTAGCTCGCCAACCTGATGGCGCTCGGGAGATTGCAAAGAATTTAACCACCAATACCTACCAATGGTCAGATGCCCAGTTCGCCTGCCTTGATCAACTTTGGACAAAAGAAAGCCACTGGAATTACAAAGCTAGAAATAAAAGCTCTGGTGCTCATGGAATTGCCCAAGCACTTCCTGCAACCAAGATGGAGGTAGTTGGCACTGATTGGCGAACTAACCCAGTTACGCAAATTACTTGGGGACTTAAATACATAAGTGAGCGGTATGAGACACCTTGCAAGGCGTGGAGTAAGTTTAAAAGATCACGCTGGTATTAAAAAACTAGTTTGGCCGTTTGCCAATACTTAAAGGCTTTCGAGTTTGGGCATAAAAATCATTTCCCTTATCATCAATAATTATAAAAGCTGGAAAGTTTTCAACCTCAATCTTCCAAACCGCCTCCATGCCAAGCTCTTCATAATCTAAAACCTCAACTTTTTTTATGCAGTCTTGGGCAAGCCGGGCAGCTGGTCCACCAATTGAACCTAAGTAAAATCCACCATACTTTTTGCAGGATTGTGAAACCTGTTCTGACCGATTTCCCTTTGCCAACATTATTAGTGAACCACCTGATGCTTGGAATTGTTCAACATATGAATCCATCCGGCCGGCAGTAGTTGGTCCAAATGAACCAGAGGCGTAACCGGCAGGAGTTTTAGCAGGGCCTGCGTAATAAACTGCATGATCCTTTAAATACTTTGGCATCTCTTTTCCACTATCTAACAACTCTTTTATCTTTGCATGAGCAAGATCGCGCGCAACTACTAATGTGCCAGAAAGACTTACTCGAGTCTTTGCCGGATACTTTGATAATTGAGCCAAAATAGCCTTCATTGGCTGGTTTAAATCAATCTTTATTTCATCTGCTGCCAAATCATCTGCCGTAGTTGCTGGCAAAAAGTGGGCAGGTTCGGTCTCAAGTTTTTCAATAAAGATGCCATCCTTATTGATTTTGGCCTTAACTTGTCGATCTGCAGAACATGATACGGCGATAGCAATTGGAAGAGAGGCACCATGACGAGGCAGACGAACTACTCGAACATCATGGCAGAAGTACTTGCCACCAAATTGGGCGCCGATTCCAATATTTTGAGTTAACTTTAAAATCTCTTTCTCTAACTCTAAATCTCTAAAGCCATGACCGGTCTTAGCATCCCCCTTAGTTGGCAGTGAATCTAAGTACTTAGTGCTGGCAAGCTTTGCAGTCTTAACTGTGTACTCAGCACTTGTGCCACCGATAACAACAACTAGGTGATAGGGCGGGCAGGCTGAGGTACCAAGGGAGCGAAGTTTTTCATCTAACCAACTCATAAATGAGGTTGGATTTAAAACCGCTTTAGTCTCTTGGTATAAGAATGATTTATTAGCACTACCACCACCTTTGGCAATAAATAAAAAGTTGTACTCATCGGCATGATCAGTATCTGAGTAAATCTCAATCTGGGCGGGCAGATTATTGCCGGTATTTTTTTCCTCCCAAGTGGTAACTGGTGCTAATTGGGAGTAGCGCAAATTTAATTTAGTAAAAGCGTCATAAACACCTTTTGAAATTGAGATCTCATCTTTTTCATCAGTTAAAACTTGTTGGCCTTTTTTACCCATCACAATTGCAGTTCCGGTGTCCTGACACATCGGCAGCACGCCACCGGCTGAGATGTTGGCATTCTTTAATAGATCTAATGCCACAAAGCGATCATTAGGTGAGCTCTCTGGATCGGCCAATATATTTGCAAGCTGTTGTAGATGTTCTGCGCGCAGGTAATGGGAAATATCATGGATTGCTACTTGCGTTAAATTACTTATCGCCTCACCTGTGACCTTTAAGAATTCTCGCCCCTGCGCCGTAAAGGTTGAAACTCCATCTTTAGTCAGCAGCCGGTACTCGGTTTTATCCTCACCAATTGGCAGTAGATCCTGATAAGTAAACTCTGGCGCCATAGGGTAAATCTAATCACTTCTACCATCAATTAGGATGGGCACATGAGCGAGGCCAT
>CAEZXQ010000012.1_pt1 | contig 12247 bp, 10 predicted proteins | sample 7265291 | NCBI WGS metagenome assembly CAEZXQ01 (sample SAMEA6813912, study PRJEB35770) | uncultured Actinomycetes bacterium | biome: Freshwater; feature: Freshwater reservoir; material: water | place: Czech Republic | collected 2017-04-14 | depth 30m m | reverse complement strand
CCAATTTCATCTGATTTTTCGCTCATTTGATTAGGGACCAAGCCATTCCATCCAAGATATCTGACTCAGATGCAACAAATTCACTAGCTCCGGTCGCGGCCATAATTCTAGAAAGTACTAATGAGCCGGCTGTAATTACATCAACTCTGCCTGGATGCATAAAGCCTAAGGATGCGATCTGATCTTTATTCATAGATTGGAAACTTGCCGCAACCTTATGCACATTACTGGCAGATATTCTAGAAAGATGAATCATATGTCGATCGTAATCATTTAATTCAAGGGCTGCGGCTGCAACAGTTGTGGCAGTACCTGCTACTGCAACCAAAGTTTTTGCAGTTGTAATTGGTACAACTGCAGCAGCTTGGGCGATCGCAATATCAATATCAACAATTGCTTGGGCAATCTGGGCCATCGATGGTGGCTGAGTATTTAAGTGGCGTTCACTCATTCGAACACAGCCAATATTTACACTCTTTGCAAAATCTACCTTTTCACTTCCAAACACAAACTCAGTTGAGCCACCACCGATATCAACCACTAAAAAAGGAGAATCACTTTGCCTTAACTCTTTTGTTGCGCCAATAAATGAAAGCTCTGCCTCTTCCTCACCTGGAATTACCTCAACCTCAATCCCTAAGATATCTCTAACACCATCAATAAATAAATTTCGGTTAGTTGCATCTCTAGTGGCACTTGTCGCACAGAATCTAATTTTTTCAACACCCTTACTTGCAATTTGATCTTTAAATAATCGAACTGCATTTAGCGTTCGATCAATTGCATCTTGCTTAAAGGCTTTATTTTGATCTACTCCTTGGCCAAGGCGAACAATCTCCATGGTTCGCAAAACCTCTTTAAAATTATCCCCAGTAATATCGGCAATAAGTAATCGAATTGAGTTTGTTCCACAATCAATTGCGGCAACTCTGCTCACTTACTCTCCTCATTAATCAAATTAGTAATATCACTGCATGGTTTAGAAAGCCACCACTGACTTAATTTACTTAAAGCTTCATCCCCAAGTGGATTTACATCAACACCTGCAGCCAGTGAGTGAGCAACAAGTGAGTGCAAACATTTAACTCGATCTGGCATTCCACCAGCAGTAATTCCATCAAGCTCAGGTGTTTGAATATCTTCTACCTTAGCTAACGCTGATCTCACCGCCTCATAATCAATATGCGCCGCTAAGTATTTACCGGCTAGCTCTGAATCATTTAGTAATCGCTCATTCATCTCTGTCATCAAACCAGAGCTTTCTAAGGTTGAGATTGCACCGGTTAACCTCGGACAGGTTGCGTAGTAAAAAGTTGGAAATGGTGTGCCATCTGCCAATCTCGGCGGTGTTTGCACCACATCTGGCTGCCCACATGGGCAGCGGTGAGCGATTGCTGAAACATCCCTTGGAGATCTGCCAAGTTGGGCTGCAACTGTTTCTAGATCTTTTTCACTTGGCTTTTCTGGCGTAAATGATGCTTCTGGTTTAACCATTTTATTGATTTACATTTGTACTAGTAATTGAAGAGATTAATCTTGAGTACCACGGCAGACCTACTGGAAGTTGTTCGGAAACTTTTGTTTGTTCATTTGTATTCTCAATTGCATCATTTCCAACCACAATATATTGGCGTTCACCTGGAAAAACAAAATGTAATCTTGCTCTTGCTTGGCTTGCTACATACTCTGGATCATTCCATTGGGCTAATTCAGCGGCTGCTTTATCCAACATTGCTTGGTTATCGGCTAGCTGTGTTCGCAGTGAATTTATCTGTGCTTTCTGAGTGAAGTAATGTTGAATTGGAGGTGCAAGTGTTACAGCTAGTGAAAATAAAACAATTCCAACAATTAAAGCTCGGTTAGATAAGCCACGTTTTTTTAACCCAGATTGAATTGTTTTACGTGAGGATGAAACTAGCCCGGCAGCAAAAAATCTTCGACGGGCCATTACCTTGACTTACTTTTTAAATCGAGGAAAAGCAGAGCTGCCTGCATAAATTGCAGCTGATGCTAACTCCTCTTCAATTCTAAGTAGTTGGTTGTATTTAGCTACTCGCTCAGATCTTGCTGGAGCACCTGTCTTTATTTGGCCACAGTTAAGTGCAACTGCTAAATCTGCAATCGTGGTGTCTTCAGTTTCACCAGATCGATGACTCATCATTGATCGGTAATTACTCTTATGAGCTAAATTAACTGCATCGATTGTCTCAGTTAGGGTGCCAATCTGATTTACCTTAACTAATAAAGCATTTGCAGTTTTACTTTCAATTCCACGCAATAATCGCTCTGGATTAGTAACAAATAGATCATCGCCAACAATTTGAATTTTATCCCCTAATTGTGCGGTTAGTTTGCCCCACCCATCCCAATCATTCTCATCTAATGGATCTTCAATTGAAACCAATGGATAGGCAGAAACTAAGTCGCTGTAGTAAGTGATCATTTGATCTGAAGTTAATTGCTTGCCTTCAAATTTATAACTACCGTTATCAAAAAACTCAGTTGCAGCAACATCCATTGCTAATGCAATTTCAGATCCGGCTTTAAAGCCAGCAAGCTCTACTGCTTCAAGAATTAAATCAAGGGCTGCCCGATTGCTAGCAAGATTTGGTGCAAAGCCGCCTTCATCCCCAATACTTGTTGCCAAACCTTTTTTCTTAAGGACAGATTTTAAGCTGTGATAAATCTCAGCGCCCCACCTTAATGACTCTTTAAATGTGCCCGCACCAATTGGTGCGACCATAAACTCTTGGATATCAACATTGGTATCAGCGTGAGCACCACCATTTAAAATATTCATCATTGGAACTGGCAGAGTTTTTGCATCTGCTCCACCTAAGTATTTAAACAAAGATTGATTTGCACTATTAGCCCCGGCTCTTGCTGCTGCTAACGAGATGCCTAAAATTGCATTTGCGCCTAGATTAGATTTATTTTTTGTGCCATCTAACTTAATCATCTGCTCATCAAGATTTCTTTGATCCTCAGCTTTTAATCCAATAACTATTGGCGCCAATTTCTCATTAACATTTTTTACTGCAGTCTGCACACCCTTACCAAGATATCTTTTGCCACCATCTCGCAACTCAGCTGCTTCAAATGCTCCAGTTGACGCACCACTTGGCACAGCCGCTCGGCCGATAATTGAGTTATCAAGTTTTACCTCAACCTCAACAGTTGGATTACCTCGAGAATCTAAAATCTCTCGTGCTTTTACTTCTTTAATAATTGACACTAATTTCTACCTAACTATTATTTAATTTGATTATGAATTAATTCTACCGTGCCTCATGTGCTTTAATCTGCGTAATTAGAGTTTTGGCTGCTCCTCGCAGGGCTGCCTCAGGATCCAAACCCTTATCTACCGCTTGTGAAATTAAACTAAGCAGTAATTCTCCAAATTGATCTTGATTCATCTCATCTGGAAGTTTTACTGATTCAGCTTTTGGTAACTGGTAATTAGATTTACTTGCTCGATAAAGCAGCTTTGAGACAAGTGGCAGCGCTGGTTGAGCAAGTGGCACCCCATCAATTGCAGAGGTTCTTCCCTTTTCAACCGCCTTTTGTGCTTCCCAGTTTTCTAAAACTTCACTACTACTGCCTACGACAGCATCTGAAAAAACATGTGGGTGGCGGCGGATTAATTTATCTGCAACACCTTTAGCAACATCCTCGATATTAAATGGCTGTTTTTTATCTTCTTCGGCCATTCTTGAATGAAAGTAAACTTGAAGGAGTAAGTCACCAAGCTCTTCTTGCATTGCATCACGGTCATTATCTTCAACTGCTTCAATAAACTCATATGACTCTTCAAGTAAGAATTTCAAAAGAGATAAATGATCTTGTTCGGCATCCCATGGACAACCACCAGGTGAACGGAGTTTGTCCATCACCTGCCTTAGCCTGATGAGTTCTGAGCTCATATTAATTAAATACTAAGGAGCTGGTGTTACGGCGCCGCTTGTTGCATCTGCTGCCTCAATGGTTGCGGTAGTTGGATCCCACTTACCGTATTTAGCATTTACAGTTACACCAAGTTTTGAAGCTGTGTCTGTTACCAACTTTGATACTTGAATAGCAGCCTCATCTTTAGTTAATCCAGTTGCGACTAAATCAGAGTTTAGACGGTCAGAAATAATTAATATTCTTAAATAAGCGTCAAGATTTGAGTATGCAAGATTCGCACCAACTAGTGCGGCTGGTAGTCCGCTCTCACCACCAAGACGTGAAATTGCATCTGCTCTACGAGCGGCAACATCTGCAGAAGTTACCGATAAATTTTTATCTAAAGCAACTTTATCTAAGACAACTTTTATAATTGCAAATTGAGCCTGATTGCGTAGTAATTCTGGGCCATCAATTAACTGCATTTGAGAAGTATCAACACTCTTGCGAGCAGTTAAGATTTCATCAACAGACTTTTGAATATCACTAGATTTAATTTCTGTTTTACCAATACTCACGCCAGTGGTCATACCGCCACAGCTTGTTACAAGCAAAGCAACTAGTAAGGTAGAAAGTACTTTCTTAATCAATTTCATCCTCATTTTCTATTTACTCTTGCTGTTGATAGTTGGTTGGATCAAAGTACGTAGCACTTCCTCTACCCACGTAAGGGTTGAAGTATTCCCTACCGATGCACTTTCTATCCAATTTGGACCACCAGGACGAGCAACTAAGAGGATTTGGCTGGCATTTTTATAGATTGATCCAGGGTATATACGAGCCAATCTTAATTGTGCAGATTCTGGTAAAAATACTGGTGAGAGCCGTAAATTTTTCCCAGCAATAGCTATATCAGTTAAACCTAAATCTTTGGCAAATAAACGAAGAGATGCAACCGCTAGTAACTCTGTAGCTGGCTCTGGGAGTTGACCAAATCGATCTGTCATCTCCGAGGCAATCTCTGAAAGTGCAAGATCATCATGTGCATCTGCAATTCTTCGATACAAATCTAGACGCAATCTTTCTGATTCAATATATTCCACCGGCAGATGAGCATTAATTGGTAACTCAACTTTGCATTCATTATTTTTTGGTTTTTCATCAAAGTAGCCAGTTTTAAGTTCATCTACTGCATCAGCAACCATTCTCATGTATAGATCAAAGCCAACCTCGGCTATATGACCAGACTGCTCACCACCTAGTAAGTTGCCAGCGCCACGAATTTCTAAATCTTTAAGCGCGACCTGCATACCAGCACCAAGATCTGTATTTGTTGCGATAGTAGTTAACCGATCATGAGCTAATTCAGTAATTGGTTGTTCGGTTGGATATAAAAAGTATGCATATGCTCGCTCTCGACTTCGGCCAACTCGACCTCGAAGTTGGTGTAATTGGGATAAGCCAAATAAATCAGATCGATCAACAATTAATGTATTTGCATTTGGAATATCAATACCGCTTTCGATAATTGTTGTGCAAAGTAATAAATCAAACTCACGATTCCAAAAAGATAAAATTACTTCTTCTAATACCCGCTCATTCATCTGCCCATGGGCAATGCCAATTTTTATTCCAGGTACTAATTTTTTAATCCTTTCAGATACAGATTCAATGCTCTCTACTCGATTGTGAATAAAGAAAACTTGCCCGTCACGAAGTAATTCTCTATGTATTGCCGCACTTACTTGTTTTTCATCATATGGTCCAACATAGGTAAGAACTGGGTGACGTTCTTCAGGTGGGGTAGTTATGTTAGACATCTCTCTAATCCCAGTTATTGCCATCTCTAAAGTTCTTGGAATTGGAGTTGCTGACATTGCAAGCACATCTACATTTGTTCTAGCTTTTTTCAACTCTTCTTTATGTTCAACACCAAATCGTTGCTCTTCATCTACTACCAGTAAGCCAAGATCTGAGAACTCAATATCTTTTGAAAGAAGCCGATGAGTGCCAATAACAACATCAACTGAGCCAGATTTAAGGCCAGCAATAATCTCCTTACTTTCGCTAGCGCTATTAAATCTTGATAACGCTGCAAGGCGAATGGGGAAACCTGAATATCGATTTGAAAATGTATTGAAGTGTTGTTGAACTAACAAAGTAGTTGGAACCAAAATTGCAACCTGCTTGCCATCTTGTACAGCTTTAAATGCTGCCCGTACTGCAATCTCGGTTTTTCCATAACCAACATCTCCACAAACGATGCGATCCATTGGGTTTGGCTTTTCCATATCTCTTTTTACTTCATCGATGGTTGCCTGTTGATCAATAGTCTCAACAAAAGCAAAACTCTCCTCTAACTCTTTTTGCCATGGCGTATCTGGAGAAAATGCAAAGCCAGGTGCACTCATCCGAGCGGCATATAACCGAATTAACTCAGCAGCAATTTGCTTTACAGCTTTTCTAGCTTTGCGCTTACTATTTTGCCAATCTGCACCACCAATTCGATGCAGTGCAGGTGCTTCACCCCCAACATATTTTGTGACCTGTTCTAATGTATCTGTGGGTACGAATAACCTGTCGGCAGGTTGTCCTCGTTTTGAAGAAGCATATTCAATAACAAGATACTCACGTGAAACCCCATTTGTTGTTCTATTAATTAGCTCAGAGTATCTACCAACTCCATGCTGCTCATGAACGACATAATCACCGCTCTTAAGCTGTAATGGATCAATTGCCTTTTTACGGCGCGAGGGCATTCTTGCCAAATCTTTATCCGATGAGCGTTGGCCAGAAATATCTTTATCAGTAATAACAACAAACTTGTACCTATCGCTGATAAAGCCATGTTGTAGATCAGACTTGATTAACCTGACTAAATTTGATGCATCATATGTTTTATGCGCAGTTACTGTTTCGTTTGGAAGATCATTTGAATTTAACAATTCTGTAAGGCGCTTTAGGGTTCCAATGGCTGGTGCTGTATATACAACCTGAAAGCCACTTTTATGCCAATTCTTAATATCTAAAATTGCCTCTTCATACTTACCGGCATAGCTTTCAATACCTTCTAGAAAATCAATTAACTCATCCTCTGGCTTACTGGCATATAGGTTTAAATTTCGAATTAAGAACTCTTGCTTACTTGCAAAATCCTCTATTTCCTCAAGCTGAAAGAAGCCGCCTTTCTTTAACTTCTTACTTAACTCAATCGGAGCAAGGATTTCTTTCTCATCTGACCATGCAAGATTTGACCAAGCAGCGGACAAAAATTCATCATTTGTTGAGATTAGATCAGCAGCCCTAGTTCTAACTCTTGGTTCATCAATTATCCAGATTTGGCATTTACTAGGTAGAAAATCAACTAAGTTTTTGAATTCATCTACAAGCCCTGCGGCTAGTGATTCCATTCCTTCAAATGTAATTCCTTGAATAATTTTTTCAGCAAGCTCATTTATTTCTGGATAATCTTTTCCAAGCTTTATTGCCCTCTCTTTTAATTGATCATCAACTAAAAGCTCTCGGCATGGATAAATTGTTAATTCTGTAGAAACTTTTTCCATGGAACGTTGATCTGATACTGCAAAATAGGAAATTTCTTCAATTTCATCCCCAAAAAAATCAATTCTAATTGGGTGTTCTGTGTCCGCTGGAAATAAATCTAAAATTCCACCTCGAACTGCAAAATCTCCTCGCCTTTCAACAAGGTCTGATCTAATAAAGCCAAACTCGCTTAGTTTTTTGATCAAATCACCCATAATAAATTGATTGTCAACTTTGATTTTTATTTGCGAGTTTTCTAAATTATTTGGAATGATAGGTTGAATAAGAGCTCGAATTGAGCAAACTATAAACTTAATTTGATTGTTACTAATTTGATTTAATGCTTTAAATCGTGCAGTTACCGTATCTGCTTTAGGGCTTAATCTTTCGTGCGGCAAAGTTTCCCAAGCTGGAAAATTTACAACACTAGCTTCTCCCACTAAGGATTTAAGTTCAGCTGTAATTAAATCTGATGATCTGCTAGAGGTTGTTACCAGTAACAGTGGCGTGCTCTGGGCAGCAGCAAGTAATGAATGCGTTGCAGCCGGGGCAACTAAATCCCCTGGGTGGTCTAGGTAATTTTCAATGGGAGATACAAGGATTGATAAAAGATTTAACATAACCCACCTTTCTGTCGTTAAACGCCACATACCCCCACTTCATAAATGAAGGGGGGTGAAGAGGTAATTCTAAGGCCAGTTGTTCGTATCAATAGCCATAAAGATGCGCCTAGTTATTTCAGAACCTGTAATGATTAGGCCATGAGTTCCTCTGCAGATAACGCTGATTTGCGCAATGATGTCCGAAAATTGGCAGATCTACTTGGACAGACAATTGCTAGGCAAGAAAGTAAAGAATTACTTTCACTAGTTGAATCAGTCAGACTTTCAGTACGGGAAGGTCAGCAGGATCAAATATTAAGTAAATTAGATGATTCACAAACAATTTCATTAGTTCGGGCATTTAGTAACTATTTCAATTTAGCAAATGTGGCTGAACAAGTTAATCGTTCTAAAGTTTTAGCAGATGCTCACAGCTCTGGTGGCTCGTGGTTGAAGAAAACTGTAGATAATATTTTACAGGCACAAAAAGATGGCAAAGATTTTGATAAAAAAGAATTACAAGTTTGGGTTGACAATTTTTCAGTCAGACCAGTTTTTACTGCTCATCCAACGGAGGCTGCTCGAAGATCTGTTTTGAGTAAAATGACAACTATCGCTCAACTTCTTGAACAACCCGATAGTCAAATAAAAACCGAACGGCTTGCTGAAACTATTGACCTTTTATGGCAAACAGATGAACTCCGGCTTGGTAGACCAGAACCGCTTGATGAAGCAGTAAATTCGATTTATTACTTAGATGAATTATTAATCCAGACCGTACCAGAAGTATTAGCTGAATTCGCTAATGAAGTTAAAAGATTAGGTATACAACTTTCATTAAACGCTAGACCGCTTTCATTTGGAACATGGATTGGTGGCGATCGAGATGGCAATCCAAATATCACCGCTGAGGTAACAAAGGCGGCAATACTCTTGCAAAATTCTCACTTTACAAGAACTGTATTTGAGCATTTAGATGAGTTAAGGCAAGCACTATCTATTTCCACAAAATTAGCTGGGGTCTCGGCGGAGTTAGAAAAGTCTGTGGCGCAAGATCTTGAAAAGTTACCAGAAATTGAAAATCGTTATCGCCGAATAAATGTTGAAGAACCATACCGCTTAAAGGCAACTGCAATCAGGCATAAATTAGCCTTAACGCAAGTCCGTCATGCAAGTGGGCTTCCACATTTTCCAGGTAGAGATTACAAAGACACTGCAGAACTTTTAAATGATCTTGAAATTATGCGCACTTCTCTCATTGCTAATAATGGTCAGCTTATTGCTACCGGCCTACTTGAGAGAATTACCAGAGCAATTAGCGCCTTTGGATTAACACATGCAACGATGGACATTAGAGAACATTCTGGCGTGCATCGCCAACTTTTGAATCAAATATTTTCTAACTTAACTCCTGAACTAATAAATTCGCAATTAGATTCAAAAGAGCAACCAAACCTAGGCAATCTTGATGAAGCATCAGGTAGGTGCTTTAAAACCTTTGTTGCAATGAATGAGTTAATTGATCGCTTTGGACCAGAGGTAATTGAAAGTTACATAATTTCGATGACTAAATCAGCCGATGATGTGATTGCAGCGGTGCTAATCGCAAAAATGGCAGGATTAATCTCAATAAACTCCGCAAAAGAATTTGCAAAAATTGGTTTTGTACCGCTACTTGAAACTGTTGCCGAGCTCAGGTCAGCCGATAAAATATTGGATGATCTACTAAGTAATAAAAATTACCGTAAAATTGTAAAACTTAGAGGAAACATGCAAGAAGTAATGCTTGGCTACTCAGATTCAAATAAAGATGCCGGAATTACAACAAGTCAGTGGGAAATTCATAAAGCACAACGTAAATTGCGAGATGTTGCAATTAAGCATGGGGTTAAGTTAAGACTGTTTCACGGTCGAGGTGGTTCAGTTGGACGTGGTGGTGGACCAACTTATGATGCGTTAATTGCACTTCCTTGGGGTTCAATTGATGGACAAATAAAAATGACTGAGCAAGGTGAGGTAATTTCAGATAAATATGGTTTGCCAGCTCTTGCTAAAGAGAATTTGGAATTAACTCTTGCAGCCGCTCTTGAAGCAACTATTTTGAACCGAAAGCCTCGCCAATCTGCCGGTGACTTAAGCAGTTGGAATGATTGTATGGATTTAATAAGTGACGCCGCCTTTGCGGCATATCGAGGCTTGGTTGATCAAACAGATCTGCCAGCATATTTCTATGCTTCAACTCCAGTTGAACAACTTGGTAATATGTTTTTAGGTTCAAGACCTTCAAGAAGACCACAAGACTCCGGTGGACTTGATTCTCTGCGAGCAATTCCGTGGGTATTTGGTTGGACCCAATCACGCCAAATTGTTCCAGGTTGGTATGGGGTTGGCTCTGGCTTAAAAGCTGCTCGTGAAGCAGGTAAGAGTGAATTACTTCAAACACTACTTAAAGATTGGCACTTCTTCCGAACATTTATCAGCAATGTAGAAATGACTTTGGCTAAGACAGATTTAGCTATTGCACAACGTTATGTCAATGAATTAGTTGACCCTTCCCTGCATAAAATATTTGACCAAATAAAGACGGAGTTTGATCTAACAGTTAAAGAGTTACTTCTTATGACCAATAAAACTGAAATTTTAGGCAATCAGCCAATTCTGGCAAGAACTTTGCAAATTCGCGATACCTACCTTGCGCCCCTTCAACTTCTACAAATTTCACTTTTAAAGCGAGTGCGTAACCAAAAAGAGGTAGATCCACTTCTTGCCCGTGCTTTACTTCTGACTATAAATGGAGTTGCAGCAGGCCTACGAAATACTGGATGAAAATACTTAAGAGTTAAAAGCAGTTTGAGCTTTATCTAAACCATTTAAAACTAGTGCTTCAACTGCATCTGCTCCTCTTTGAATAAACTCTGGCATATCTTTTCTCTCTTCTTTTGAAAATGGCTTTAATACAAAATCTGCTGGATCTTGCTCGCCCATAGGCCGGCCAATCCCCATTCGAATTCGATAGTAATCTCCAACTGAAAGCGAAGAGGTGAGAGACTTAAGACCGTTATGCCCATTATCTCCGCCACCTTGTTTAATTCTTAAATTATTAAAAGGTAGATCAAGTTCATCATGAATAACAATTATTTTTTCAATCGGAATCTTGTAAAAGTCGATTAGAGATTTAGCCGGTCCGCCAGTTTCATTCATGAACCCGCGAGATTTTGCTAAAACTAATATCTCACTTTTGCACTTAACCTCAGATATTTCCATCCGTGATTTATGAGCGCTAAATTTCTGGCTACTAGAAAGTGAGTCAACGACTAATTGCCCAATATTGTGGCGAGTTTTTTCATAATCAGGCCCAGGATTTCCCAAACCAATTACTAACCAGCGATCAGCCATAAGTTAAGGCTAGCGCCTGCTTACTTCTTTTTGTCCTTCTTATCATCTCCACCAGCAGGTGCAGCGGCAGCGGCAGCATCACCTTCAGCAGGTGTAGCGGCAGCGGCAGCATCACCTTCAGCAGGAGCTGCAACAACTGCAACCTCTTCAACCTCAGCAGATTTAACAGACAAGTGAACAACAATCATCTTTGGATCACTTATTAATTTAACACCCTCAGGTAGAACAACTTCAGCAGCTGCCTTAGATTCACCAGCCACCATGCCTTCCATGCTAAGCATTAAGAATGCAGGAATGTTAGTTACATCTGTCTCAACCTCAATAGAGTTGTTTGTGTGTTCCAAAATACCATCTTGGTCATACTTACCTTCAGTATGAACTGGAACTGAAACAACAACGCGCTCACCGCGACGAACAATTACTAAATCTATGTGTTCTAATAAACCAGTTAATGGATCACGGGATACAGATTTAGGAAGTGTTAACTCTGTGTGATCATCTAAAACAACATCAATCAAAACGTTTGAGGTCTTAAGTGCAATTCCTAACTCACGAGAAGGAAGAGCAACATGTTGTGGCTTCTCACCATGACCATAAATTACTGCCGGAATAAATCCATCACGGCGTGATCTGCGTGATGCGCCTTTGCCAAACTCAGTTCGGCGTGCGCCCTTAATTGAAATCTCAGCCACTTTACTTCTCCCTCGATAACGGTTTTATCCCTCGCGGAACGAAGCGTAAGAGTAGCCAATGATTAGGTAAAAGGACAAATTGATGGTGCGCCCGCAGGGATTCGAACCCCGAACCTTCTGATCCGAAGT
>CAEZXQ010000005.1_pt1 | contig 15209 bp, 10 predicted proteins | sample 7265291 | NCBI WGS metagenome assembly CAEZXQ01 (sample SAMEA6813912, study PRJEB35770) | uncultured Actinomycetes bacterium | biome: Freshwater; feature: Freshwater reservoir; material: water | place: Czech Republic | collected 2017-04-14 | depth 30m m | reverse complement strand
GCGAATCTCATTTACGGCTGAGTATCCAGAGGATCTGACACGCTCACTTGCCCTACTTTCAGATATTTCCCGCTAGAAATTAACAGCAGTAGTAATCTCACCATCCATGCCTAATTCAACTAATAACCTAGAAAACTCGGAGAATTTCGTACATCTTCATGTACACACCGAGTACTCGATGTTAGATGGTGCTGCAAAAATATCTGAGTTAGTTGCAGAGGTTGCTCGTCAGGAAATGCCAGCAATTGCCGTGACTGATCATGGAAATGTATTTGGTGCATTTGAGTTTCATAAAACTGCAAAAGCTGCTGGGGTTAAACCGATAATTGGCATTGAAGCATATGTTGCACCCGAATCAAGATTTGATAAAAGAAGGGTTAAGTGGGCAGAAGGTGGTGAGGATGATGTATCTGGAGGTGGTGCCTATACCCATATGACATTGCTTGCTGAAAATAATCAGGGTTTATCAAATCTATTCAAGCTTTCTTCCCTTGCCTCACTTGAAGGTTTTTACTACAAGCCAAGAATGGATCGAGAGTTACTTGCTAAGTACTCAAAGGGAATTATTGGCACAACTGGATGTGCTGGTGGTGAGATTCAAACCAGGTTACGAATGGGAAACTATAAAGAGGCGATTAAAGCAGCCAGTGAGATGAAGGATATTTTTGGACCTGAAAATTTCTATCTTGAAATTATGGATCACTCGATTGAAATTGAGAAACGATCATTTTCGGATTTGTTAAAGCTAGGAAAAGAGTTAAATCTGCCATTGCTGGCAACTAATGATTTGCACTATACCCATCACGATGATGCAAGTGCCCATGAAGTTTTGCTATGTATTCAATCTGGCTCAACTATTGCAGATCCAAAGCGGTTTAAATTTGAAAACTCCGAGTTTTATCTTAAGAGTGCTGCACAAATGCGAGAGCTATTTAAGGATTTTCCAGAGGCTTGTAATAACACATTACTAATCGCCCAACGTTGTGAAACTACAATGCGTGAAGGTGAAAACCTATTGCCGCGGTTCACAGTTCCGCAAGGGGAAACCGAAGATACCTGGCTGAAGAAATTATCTAATGATGGCCTTGCTGCTCGAATGGGGAATCAAATTCCAGTTGAATATCAAGAAAGATTAGATTTTGAATTAGATGTAATGATGAAGATGGGTTTTCCTGGGTACTTCCTAGTTGTAGCTGACCTTTGCAAACATGCTCGGGAAGTTGGAATCAGAGTTGGTCCTGGCCGTGGCTCTGCAGCTGGTTCTCTTGTTTCTTACTCACTTGGAATTACAGGCCTTGATCCCATCAAATTTGGTTTATTGTTTGAAAGATTCTTAAATCCAGAACGTATATCAATGCCAGATATTGATCTAGATTTTGATGAGCGTAGAAGATCAGAGATGATCCAATATGCCACTACAAAGTATGGCGATGATCGAGTTGCACAGATTATTACCTACGGAACTATTAAATCTAAACAGGCAATTAAAGATTCAACAAGAGTTCTTGGTTATCCATACGCGCTAGGTGAACGTTTGACCAAATCACTTCCACCCTCAGTAATGGGCAAAGATATTTCGCTAGGTGGAATTTTTAATATGGATGATGATCGTTATGGCGAAGCAAGCGAATTTAGAAATCTATATGAGTCTGATCCAGACTCAAAGAAGATTGTTGACACCGCATTAGGAATTGAAGGATTAAAGCGCCAATGGGGTGTACACGCTGCTGGAGTTATATTAAGTAAAGAGCCACTTTTGGAAGTAATCCCAATTCATCGCCGAGAGGCAGATGGGGCAATCATTACCCAATTTGATATGGGTGCGTGTGAGGCAACCGGGTTACTTAAAATGGATTTTCTTGGGCTGCGTAACCTCTCAGTTTTAGATGATTGTCTAATAAATATTGAAAAGAATTTGGGTAAAAAAGTTGTACTTGAAACATTACCTCTTAAAGATCAAAAAACTTTTGATTTACTATCTCGCGGAGATACTTTGGGAGTTTTCCAGCTAGATAGTGCACCGATCAGATCTTTGCTGCGGTCAATGGCACCAGACAGTTTTGAGGACATTGCTGCGGTTATTGCTTTATATCGCCCCGGCCCAATGGGTGAAGATTCACATAATAAATATGCAGATTATAAGAATGGTAGAAAAGCTCAAGTTGGTATTCATTCAGAGCTTGATAAACCACTGAGTGAAATTTTGAAAGATACTTATGGCTTAATTGTTTATCAGGAGCAGGTTTTAGCAATCGCTAGAAAAGTTGCTGGATTCACACTTGGTCGCGCAGATCTACTGCGTAAAGCGATGGGCAAGAAAGATAAGAAGATTCTTGATAAAGAGAAGGTCCACTTTGAAGCCGGAATGAAAGAGAATGGCTTTTCTGCTGATGCGATTGAAAAATTATGGCAAACACTTATTCCATTTTCTGATTATGCATTTAATAGAGCCCACAGCGCTGGCTACGGATTACTCTCTTTCTGGACCGCATATTTAAAAGCAAATTATCCAGCTGAGTACATGGCCGCACTTTTAACCAGCGTTCGGGATGATAAAGATAAGAGCGCGCTCTATTTAAATGAATGCCGGCGAATGGGAATAAAGGTATTGCCACCTGATGTAAATGAATCAGATTCTGAATATACCCCACGTGGTACCGATATTAGATTTGGGTTAACTGCGATTAGAAATGTTGGTGAAAATGTTGTTTCATCAATCATTGAGAATAGAAAGACAAAAGGAAAGTACTTAAGTTTTGGTGATTTCTTAACCAAGGTTGATTCCCATGTTTGCAATAAAAAGACAGTTGAATCACTGATTAAGGCCGGTGCCTTTGATTCCTTAAACCATACTCGCCGAGGTTTGATGATGGTCTTCTTAGAGGCGCTAGATGCAGTATCTGAGGCAAAGCGAGCAGAAGCAATTGGTCAATTTGATCTATTTGGGGCAACAAATGCAACCACAAGTGTTAGCGGTGTTGAGTTAGATATTCCTAATACTGAGTGGGAAAAAATGATGCTACTTGGATATGAGCGAGAGATGTTAGGACTTTATGTTTCAGATCATCCACTTCTAGGAGTTGAACATGTACTGCGTTCAGTTGCAGATTTTTCAATCAGCCAAATATCTGAAGTAAGTCATGATCAGATTATTACTATTGGCGGGTTAATAACTCAGATTCAACGTAAAGTTTCAAAACAAGGTACCCCTTGGGCAATTGTTACAGTTGAAGATCTAGATGGTGCGGTTGATGTTTTGTTTTTCTCAAATGCCTATGCCGCCCATGGTGTGAACTTGGTAGAGGATCGAATTGTTGCAATTAGGGGTCGGGTTGATAAGAGAGAAGAACAGCCAAGGATTTCAGCTCTTGATTTAACACTGCCTGATTTAAAACAAGTACCAACTGGCCCATTTGTTATTTCAATGGAAATGTCTAGGTGTACTCCGCCAGTTATTGATCGGATGAATGAAATTTTGCGTTCTCATCCAGGCGGGCGAGAGGTGCACTTGAGGTTAGTAGATGGTGAAAAAAATACTGTTTTAAAGTTAGATGAAAATTTAAAGGTCACTTCCTCACCAAGTTTAAGTGCAGATCTTAAAACTGTTCTAGGCCCAGATTGTTTAGTTGTTTAGGTATTAATGAAGACTCTTGAATTATTGCCAGCAATAGATATAAAAAATGGGAAATCTGTCAGATTAAAACAAGCAGGATTAGATTCGGCAGAGCAATATGGAAGCCCAACTGAAGTGCTCGCTGAATTTATCGCTAAAGGTGCAAAATGGGTCCACCTTGTTGACTTAGATTCAGCCTTCAATACTGGAAGTAACGTAGATTTAATTAAGGATTTAATTGATAAGAGTTCAATTAACATCCAACTATCTGGCGGAATAGTAGATGAATCCTCATTAAACCAAGCTTTAGCAACAAAAGCTGTCAGAATTAATATTTCTACTGCTGCATTACAGAATATTGATTGGTTAGTAAGAGTTATTAATTCCCACAAAGATCGTTTATCAATTGGACTTGATATAAATAATGGCGTACTAATTGCCAGAGGTAGCGGTGAAGTAATTGGTGATCCATTTGAATATATCAAGGTTTTAGATAAGGCTGGATGTACAAGATATGTTGTTACAGATAATTCAAAAGATGGTGAACTAAATGGCCCAAATCTTGATTTATTGGATAAAGTTTCAAGATCAACCAAATCATTGATTATTGCAAGTGGTGGTGTTTCTAAATTATCTGACCTAGATAATCTGCGCCAGATGGGTCTAGATGGCGTAATTGTTGGTAAAGCTCTGTATGTCGGGGCAATCGATATTGGTTTGGCTATCAAAACCTGCTACGAATAATCGGCGCCTGGTAGTTAGTAATTACGGCAGAATAGGGCAGTGGAAAAAGCACTTATTTCTCTGGAAGAGTTTCGCAGCTATGCCCGCGACTTTAATGTGATTCCAGTTGCTCGTAAGATAACTAGCAAAAGTGAAACACCACTTTCAATCTATGAGAAATTAACTCAAAACCGCAGTGGAACATTTTTACTTGAATCAGCAGAGGCTGGAATTTGGGCAAGGTATTCATTTATTGGCGTAAATAGCGAAGCAACATTAACTGAGAAGAATGGTTTGGCTACTTGGATAGGAGTTATGCCGGCAGGTGCACCAACTGGCATAGATCCTTTATCTGCACTTAGAATTTCTACATCACACCTTCGCTCTCCAAAATTAAATAACTTACCACCTCTAACCGGTGGCTTAGTTGGTTACCTTGGTTATGAGATTGTTCGTAGATTGGAAAAACTACCAAATCTTTCTAAGAAAGATATTGAAATTCCAGAGATTGCAATGATGCTTACCTCCGATTTAGCAGTTTATGATCATCAAGAAGGAATCATCACATTAATAGCTAATGCAATAAATTGGGATGGTAGTGCAGATCGAGTTGATTTAGCATATGAAAAAGCAATTGAAAGATTAGATAAAATGGATATGGATTTAAATCAAAGGTTTGTATCTAAAGCCAAGGATATTCCGGCTCGAGAAACTCCAAATTACTCTCGTAATACGACTGACTTAGAATATATAAGTAAGGTTGAATTAATTAAGGAAGAGATTAAGTCTGGTGAGGCTTTTCAAGTAGTGCTTTCTCAACGTTTTTCAATGCCTGTTGCATGTAAGCCATTTGATATTTATCAAGTACTTCGGGAACAAAACCCAAGTCCTTATATGTATATATTTAACTTTTCTGATGATCTTTCAGTAGTTGGTTCTAGTCCAGAAGCATTAGTAAAAGTAACTGGAGAGAATGTGATGATTCATCCAATCGCAGGTACTAGAGCTAGAAATGCTGATCCAAAAGTTGATCAACAGGTAGCCCAGGCACTACTTGAGGATCCAAAGGAGCGAGCAGAGCATTTAATGTTAGTTGACCTTGGCCGCAATGATTTAGGTCGAGTATGCCAAGCCGGATCAGTAGAAGTAACTGAATTTATGCAGATCGAGAAGTATTCTCATGTAATGCATATTGTCTCAACTGTTGTTGGAAAATTATTATCTAAGGTCGCACCTATTGAAGCATTATTTTCCGTATTCCCAGCCGGTACTTTATCTGGTGCACCAAAGCCAAGAGCTATGGAGATTATTGAGGAGAATGAACCAACTAAGCGTGGCATCTATGGTGGAACAATTGGATACTTAGATTTCACGGGCAATATAGATACTTGCATTGCGATTAGAACTGCAGTTATTAAAGATCAGATTGCTTATGTTCAAGCCGGAGCTGGAATTGTGGCTGATTCAGATCCAGCATCTGAAAATCAAGAGTGTATAAGTAAGGCAGCGGCAGTTTTGGGCGCGGTTGCAACCGCCAACTTAATGGCAGTGGCAAAGTGAAAAATTCACTCTTTGGCAGCTTGATATTGGTTGGGTTATCTACTTACTTAATACTTAAATTAAGTAAAAAGGCTGGATCAGATAAATATAAGTTAAAACCAAAAAATAAATGGAACGCGCTTTCAGAAGGGCATGACCCAACTGATGAGTGATTCAAATGTTTTAGACTCAATTATTGAGGGAGTTCTAGAAGATGTTCAAAAGCGTATTGTTCCAATGGCACAGATTCGTGAGCAATTGCAGTCAGCTCCAAAGTTAAGAAATGCTTACTCCGCATTGAGCAAGGAGCCAATGCGATTAATTGCTGAGGTAAAGAGATCATCACCAAGCAAGGGTGAGTTAGCAGTAATTGCTGATCCGGTTGCACTTGCAGAAAATTATCAAGAGGGTGGAGCCGATGTAATAAGCGTACTAACGGAAGAGCGTAGGTTTAAGGGAAATATTTCAGATCTAATCTCCGTTCGAGCTGCAGTAGATATTCCAGTTCTCAGAAAAGATTTTATTGTTACTGAGTTTCAGGTATATGAATCGAGAATTCTGGGCGCCGATTTGATGCTATTAATTGTTGCTGGATTGTCAAAATCGCAACTTACTGATTTTTATCAACTAGCCACCGAGCTTGGCATGGATGTGTTAGTCGAGGTCCATAATTTGAAAGAGGCAGAGATAGCTTTAGACATTAAATCTAAAATAATTGGAGTTAATTCACGCAATTTAAAGACGCTTGAGGTAGATGAAAAAAACTTTGAATTAATATTGCCGCAGCTGCCAGATACTGTCGTTAAGGTTGCTGAGTCCGGTATCAGCAAACGTTCTCAGGTTGCATTTGTTCAATCATTGGGCGCAAATGCAGTTCTGATCGGGGAAACTCTCGTTAAGGCAGGTAACCCAGTTCATACGATTAAAGATCTGCTCAATCGGTAAAGATCTAATAAACTCTATCCATGGCCCAAAGTAAAAATACGCAAAGTATGGACTCATCAATATTGGGTCACTTTGGTCCTTATGGTGGACGGTTTGTACCTGAAGCTTTAATTGCAGCCCTTGATGAATTAGCTGCTGCGCATTTATCGGCACAATCTGATGCGACTTTTCAAGCTGAACTAAATGAACTACATAAAACTTATACCGGCAGACCGAGTATCTTAACTGAGGCAAAGAGATTTTCTGAATATGCAGGTGGCGCGCGAATATTATTGAAACGCGAAGATTTAAACCACACTGGTAGTCATAAAATAAATAATGTATTAGGCCAAGCACTGTTAACAAAGCGAATGGGCAAAAGCAGAATTATTGCTGAAACTGGCGCCGGCCAGCATGGTGTTGCTTCTGCAACAGCGGCTGCATTGTTTGGGTTGGAATGTGTCGTCTATATGGGCGAAGCGGACACCAAGCGACAATCGTTAAATGTTGCCAGAATGAAATTACTTGGGGCAACTGTCGTTCCAGTAACACAGGGTTCTAAAACTTTAAAAGATGCAATTAATGAAGCTATGCGCGATTGGGTAACAAATGTTGAAACCACTCACTACTTGTTAGGAACAGTGGCAGGTCCGCATCCCTTCCCAACAATGGTTAGAGATTTTCAGAGAATCATTGGCGTTGAAGCCCGTGAGCAGGTGCTTGAATTAACCGGCAAACTTCCAGATGCAGTTCTTGCGTGTGTTGGTGGGGGCTCAAATGCAATTGGAATATTTCATCCATTTATAGATGATAAAAATGTACGTTTGATCGGACTTGAAGCTGGCGGAAAAGGTATTGAAACCGGATTACACGCCGCAACAATCTCTGGTGGAACTCCAGGAGTTTTGCACGGCACACGTTCATATGTACTACAAGATAAAGATGGACAAACAGTTGAGTCGCATTCAATTTCGGCCGGATTAGATTATCCCGGAGTTGGTCCCGAACACGCCTACCTAAATGACATTGGTAGAGCAGAGTATCGAGCAGTAACTGATGATCAAGCTATGTATGCATTCTCATTACTGTGTAAGTCAGAAGGAATTATTCCCGCCATAGAAACTGCGCACGCACTTGCAGGAGCGCTTGAGATTGGTAATGAACTTGGTAAGGATGCAACATTGTTAATTAATCTTTCTGGTCGAGGCGATAAAGATGTTCAAACTGCAGCTGAATACTTTGGATTACCGCTTTAATGCTAACTGCCCTTGATAATCTTTTTGTAAAAACTAAAAGCGAAAACCGGGCCGCATTAATTGGCTTTTTACCAGCCGGCTTTCCAACTCAAAAGGAATCGATAGAGATAATTAAATCGATGATTGATGGGGGAGTAGATGCAATTGAGATTGGCTATCCGTACTCTGATCCAGTTATGGATGGTCCAGTTATTCAGGCTGCATCTGAACAGGCAATTAGCAATGGAGTTGGCGTGGATGAGGTATTTGATTTACTAAAAATAAGTGTTGAGTACGGCGCTCCTTCAGTTGTTATGAGTTACTGGAGCCCAATTGAAAAATATGGAGTTGCAAGATTTGCTGCCGCAATTTCAAGTGCGAATGGTTGTGGTGTAGTCACGCCTGATTTAACTGTTGAGGAATCTGAGACTTGGAGATTGGAATCAGATAAAAATAACCTAAATAGAATATATGTTGTTGCGCCAAGCACCACGAATGACCGTTTGGCAAAAGTAACCGCAGAGTGCACCGGATTTATATATGCTGCGAGTTTGATGGGAGTTACTGGAGCCAGGGATGTTGTCTCCGCAAATGCTAGTTCACTAGTTAATCGAATTAAATCAATTAGCAGTACTCCAGTTGCGGTTGGGCTAGGAGTTTCCACGAAAGAACAGGCGAAAGTTGTAGCAACTTATGCCGATGGCGTGATTGTTGGTTCTGCTTTTATTAAGATTATCCAAGAGAGTGGCACAGGTAGAACTGGCTTAAAAAAGGTAAAGAAATTGGCTCAATCATTGTCTGAAGGAGTTCGAGATGGCCGGTAAGTTCAAGGTTGCTAAACCATGGCTAACTTTGGTTGCTAGGTTAATTTTGGGTGGAGTTTTAATTGCAGCAGGTGCTCTTAAAATAGGCAATTTACAAAAATCTGCAATGGCGGTTAGAGCTTATGAGCTCCTACCTGTTCAACTTGCTAATTTTTTAGGTTACACCTTGCCGTGGGTTGAAATTGGGGTTGGTTTACTTCTTGTTACTGGCACAGCGGTAAAGATTTCTGGATTAATCGGTGCCGTAACAATGTTTGCATTCATTGTTGCAATTAGTCAGGCATGGGCAAGGGGCTTAAGCATTGACTGTGGTTGCTTTGGTGGTGGCGGTGCTATTGATCCAAAAGACACCAAGTACCTATCTGAGATTATTAGAGATTTAGGCTTATTTATCCTGGGGATTTACTTGTATTTCTATCCAAAGGGTAGATTTGGTTTGGATAAATAGGAAATAGTCTGGTTAATTGGAGGAGTAAAGACATGACAGCAAATATTGGTGGCGATAAGGGAACTCGCAACTTAGTAATAATTATGGTCTCATTTATTGTTGTAGTCGGAGTTGTTTTCTCTTTAGTAAGTAGCCGATCAAGTACAACTGCTGCAATTCCAGCCTCGGTGTCTGCTGAAGATGGATATGGAATTGTATTAAATCCAACCGCTAAGCCAACTATTGATGTTTACGTAGATTATCAGTGTCCAATTTGTAAGAATTTTGAAATATTAAATGGTGGATATTTAAATGAAGTTATAGCGCAAAATAAGGCAAAGGTTGTTTACCACCCAATGACATTTATCGGCCCAGAATCAATTTTGGCTGCTAATGCGGCAGCTTGTGCAGCTGATGAAAATGAATTTGTAGGAATGAATCTTGCGATTTTTCAAAATCAATCTGCAACTGAGAATTCTGGAAAGTGGCAAGGCGATGCGATGTTGAATATTGGCAAATCTATAGGTATCAAGTCTGCAAAATTTGAAAAATGTATTAAGGATGGAAACTACGTAAAGTGGACTGGCAATGTAGCGGCAGCCTCTGCTAAGGCGAATGTAAATGGAACCCCAACTATTTTTGTAAACGGTAAAGAGTTAGACCGAAATACTGAATATGGGGATCCGGTTAAGTTCAAGGCGGCTCTAGCGGCTGGCGGCGTTAAGTAGTTTTCCTGCTTAACATTAATGGTTGAACTTATTCCAAGTCCTAGCTCGTCACAATTTTCGTTAGGCCCGGTAACAATTCACTATTACGCACTTTGCATTATTACCGGAATTGCAGTTGCAATTTGGTTAGGCCGTAAGCGTTATTCAACTTTTGGTGGTAATCCGGATGATGTATCTGAGGCTGCAATATGGGCAGTGCCATTTGGAATCATTGGTGGTCGTATTTACCATGTGATTACCTCACCACAAAAATACTTCGGTGAGAATGGTAATCCGGCAGATGCATTTCGAATTTGGGAGGGTGGCCTCGGCATTTGGGGAGCGATTTTACTTGGAGCAATTGGGGCATATATTTATTTTAGAACTCATAAAACAACTTTGAGGTTTACTCAATTTCTAGATGCTTTGGCACCTGGCGTAATTTTTGCACAAGCTATTGGACGAGTTGGAAACTACTTCAATCAAGAGGTATTCGGTAAACCAACTAGTCTTCCATGGGGTCTAGAGATAGCACCTTTTAATCGTCCAGATGGATATGAAGTATTTTCAAAATTTCATCCAACGTTTTTGTACGAGTTACTTTGGTGTCTTTTTGTTGGGTACTTATTAATTAGATTGCCAGGTTTTGTAAGGAAGTTTATAAGTAATTCGGGTGATGTATTTGCTTTATATGTATTTGGGTATACGGCTGGAAGATTATGGATCGAAGCACTTAGAATTGATGAAGCAAATTATATTTTAGGATTTCGCCTAAATATATGGGTTTGCCTCATTGTATTAGCTGGGTCGGCAGTTTATTTATTCAAAAGTGCTCGACGTGGCAACAGTACTGATACTCAAACAGCAAGTTAGGATTAACAAATGGGGTTAGAAGAAGTACAAATGCGGAATTTAGACCACCGAGCAAATCGTGCTGGCTGGCTTCGGGCTGCAGTACTTGGCGCGAATGATGGTTTAGTTTCCACCTCAAGTTTAATGATTGGAATTGCAGCTGCTAATAAGAGTGATTTTTTAGTAACTGCTGGTCTTGCTGGAATTGTGGCTGGCGCAATGTCTATGGCAGTAGGTGAGTATGTTTCCGTTAAATCACAAAATGATATTGAAGCAGCTGATAGAGAGATTGAAATTAATCAACTTGCAACTGATCCGGAAGGTGAGTTTGCAGAGCTAGTTCATATTTATATGAAACGCGGATTAAGTGAAAATTTAGCAAAAGAGGTTGTAACTGCGATGCATAATCAAAATGCATTAGAAGCACATTTAAGGGATGAGCTAGGTCATTTCGACCATACAAGAGCCAGGCCAGTTCAAGCAGCTGTTGCATCTGCAATAGCATTTACTACCGGAGGCGTTGTTCCTTTGATTGGGGCCTTAGTTTCATCAACAAATCAAGTTACATTGATTCTTGCATTCACAGCGCTTGGATTATTGGGGGCAGGTTTTATAAGCGCAAAGATTGCTGCTTCACCAATTCTCAAAACAATTATTCGAATCTTCATAGGTGGAGCCCTTGGCGTGGCAATTACCGCCGGAATTGGTTGGTTGGTAGGGCTGACCGGAATTTAATTCCCCTGATACAATTTCGCTAGATCATAAGTTGAAGTTGGGCCATTGTCGTCCCGACCCTTTAACGGGAGCGGCCTTTCAAGTTGGAAAATAGAAAGCTTTTTTCTACTACCCCAAATGCAGTTGGGTTATATGACCCTGCCAATGAGCATGATGCATGCGGTGTTGCCATGGTCGCTACTCTAAATAAATTACCCACTCATGAAATTGTTTCCAAAGCGCTTACTGCATTAAGAAATTTAGAGCACCGAGGTGCATCCGGTGCTGAGCCAGATAGTGGTGATGGGGCAGGGATATTAATTCAAATTCCAGATAAATTTTATCGCTCAGCTGTTGAGTTTGAACTGCCAGTACAAGGTAAGTATGCAACTGGCATATTTTTTGTTAACTCTAACGATCTGGATTACAAAAATACTATTGATCAGGTTGCAAAAGAAGAAGGTTTAGAGGTGCTAGGTTGGCGAGATATGCCAATAAATTCTAAATCTTTAGGAAAAACAGCATTGTCAGTTATGCCTGATTTTAAGCAGATATTTATTGCAGGCAAAGAGAAAGAATCTGATTTAATTCTAGAGAGGTTGGCATTTTGTCTTCGCAAGAGAATTGAGCATACAATGCCAATTTATATTCCTTCACTTTCTTCTCGGACAATTGTCTATAAAGGCATGTTGACTACCGGTCAACTTGAAGAGTTTTTCCCAGATCTTTCTAACCCTCTAGTAGAGTCATCATTAGCTCTTGTGCATTCAAGATTTTCAACAAATACATTTCCGTCCTGGCCACTAGCTCATCCATATCGATACATTGCGCATAATGGAGAAATTAATACTGTTAAAGGAAATCGTAATTGGATGCGGGCGCGTGAAACGTTGCTTCAAAGTGACTTAATCCCTGGAGATTTAAAACGTTTATTTCCAATTGTTAATAATTCTGGTAGCGATTCTGCTTCATTTGATGAGGTATTAGAACTTTTGTATTTAGGTGGACGATCACTTCCGCATTCAATATTAATGATGATCCCTGAGGCTTGGGAAAATCATGCAACGATGTCACAGGAGCGTAAAGATTTTTACGCATTCCACTCTGCATTAATGGAACCTTGGGATGGTCCTGCTTGCGTAACATTTACTGATGGAAAGCAAGTTGGCGCTGTATTGGATCGAAATGGATTACGTCCATCACGATTCTGGGTTACTGATGATGGGTTAGTAGTACTAGCAAGTGAGGTTGGAGTATTAGATTTTGCTCCAGAGAAAATTATTCGAAAAGGACGACTTCAACCTGGCAAGATGTTTTTGGTAGATATTGAGGCTGGTCGAATTATTGAAGATGATGAGATCAAGCAGTCACTTGCAACTGCAGCACCTTATGCTGATTGGCTTCATGGTGGTTTGGTTAGGTTGAGTGACCTGCCTGCTAGAGAACATATTGTCTATCCTCACTCTTCCGTTGTGCGTAGGCAACGAGCATTTGGATATACCGAAGAAGAGATTCGAATAATTATCACACCAATGGCAAAAAATGGCGCAGAGCCTTTGGGATCTATGGGAACTGATACTCCAATTGCTGCTTTATCTGACAAATCTAGATTGTTATTTGATTACTTTGCGCAGTTATTTGCACAAGTAACAAATCCACCACTAGATGCAATTCGAGAGGAGTTAGTGACTTCGCTTGGGGGGTCAATCGGACCAGAGCATAATTTATTAGATCCTGGCCCATCTTCATGTCGCCAAATTTCCCTGCAGTTTCCAGTAATTGATAATGATGAGCTAGCAAAAATAATTCATGTTAACGCTGATGGTGATCAACCCGGTTTTGCTTGCCACGTCGTTCGCGGCCTTTTCCCAATTGCCGGTGGCGGAAAATCGCTGGTTGCAAGAATTGAGGCCATACGAAAAGAAGTTTCAAAAGCAATCGAAGAGGGTGCAAGAATTATTGTTTTATCAGATCGAGATGGTGATGCTGAAAATGCACCGATACCTTCATTACTTTTAACATCTGCTGTTCACCACCATTTAATTAGGGAAAAAACCCGAACAAAAGTGGGATTAGTTGTTGAAAGTGGCGAGGTCAGAGAAGTTCATCATGTTGCATTATTAATTGGTTTTGGAGCCGCCGCCGTAAATCCATATTTAGCTATGGAAAGTGCGGAGGATTTAGTTCGTCAAGGAGTTATCACTGGAATTACTCCAGAGAAGGCAGTAAGAAATCTAATTAAATCTCTTGGTAAAGGTGTATTAAAAGTTATGTCCAAGATGGGCGTCTCAACTATCGCCTCCTATACCGGAGCTCAAATATTTGAAGCCATTGGTTTATCAAAAGAGATTGTTGATGAGTATTTTGTAGGGGTAACTTCAAGATTAGGTGGCGTAAATATTGAAACAATTTCTCAGGAAACAATAAAAAGACACCATATTGCTTACCCACCAGGAGGAGAGATCCCAGGTGCTAAGCGTCTTCAAATTGGTGGTGAGTATCAGTGGCGCCGTGAAGGTGAACCACATTTATTTGATCCCGAAACTGTTTTCACGTTGCAGCATGCAACCCGGGCAAAAAGGTTTGATATTTTCAAACGGTACACCGCACGGGTTGATGATCAATCACGCAGATTAATGACCTTGCGTGGTTTATTTGATTTCAAAGAAGGAGTTAGAAAACCAATCTCAATTGATGAAGTAGAACCTATTTCTGAAATCTTAAAACGGTTTGCAACTGGTGCTATGTCTTATGGATCGATATCTCAAGAAGCCCATGAAACCTTAGCGATTGCAATGAACCGAATTGGTGGTAAATCAAATACAGGTGAGGGTGGAGAGGATCCAGCTCGCAATATCCCAGATAGCAATGGAGATTCACGTCGTTCCGCAATTAAACAGGTGGCAAGTGGCAGGTTTGGCGTAACAAGTGAGTACTTGGTAAATGCAGATGATATTCAGATCAAGATGGCACAAGGTGCAAAACCAGGTGAAGGTGGTCAGTTACCTGGCAACAAGGTTTATCCATGGATTGCAAAGGTTAGATATTCAACTCCGGGTGTTGGCTTAATTTCACCTCCGCCACATCATGATATTTACTCTATTGAAGATCTTGCTCAGTTAATTCATGATCTTAAGAATGCAAATAAAAATGCGCGTGTGCATGTGAAATTAGTTGCAGAGGTAGGTGTTGGAACAGTTGCTGCAGGTGTAAGCAAAGCTCATGCTGATGTAGTTTTAATTTCTGGCCATGATGGTGGCACAGGTGCTTCTCCACTTACATCATTAAAACATGCTGGTGCTCCATGGGAGTTAGGACTAGCTGAAACTCAACAAACTTTGATGCTTAATGGTCTACGCGATCGAATTGTTGTCCAAGTTGATGGCCAGATGAAAACCGGCAGAGATGTATTGATTGCAGCTCTGCTAGGAGCAGAAGAGTTTGGCTTTGCGACTGCACCGTTAGTTGTATCAGGCTGCGTGATGATGCGCGTTTGTCATCTAGACACATGCCCAGTTGGTGTTGCCACTCAAAACCCAGAGCTACGGAAGAAATTCAATGGCAAACCGGAGTTTGTTGAAACATTTTTTGAATATATTGCGCAAGAGGTTCGAGAGTTGTTAGCAAGACTTGGCTTTAAAAGCCTAGAAG
>CAEZXQ010000002.1_pt1 | contig 20082 bp, 20 predicted proteins | sample 7265291 | NCBI WGS metagenome assembly CAEZXQ01 (sample SAMEA6813912, study PRJEB35770) | uncultured Actinomycetes bacterium | biome: Freshwater; feature: Freshwater reservoir; material: water | place: Czech Republic | collected 2017-04-14 | depth 30m m | reverse complement strand
TTGCTAACAATTTTTCCTAAAGTGTTTAAAGGAAATCATATTCCGCACCCAAAGATCGATCTCCATCATGGCCGTAAAGTTAAATTATCAGGACCCACTCTTGCCTATGCGGATGGTGAATTTGTTTCAGATTTCCCTATTGAAGTTACTATTATCCCCAGAGCTCTTACTACGTGGCTAGCGCAATGAATTTATCGCCCTCAGAAAGTTACGCCCGCGCCAAAAGTATTGGAAAGTTTCCTAAGACCAACAAATTTGCTGAAGGGTTTCCATTTGAATTAGACCAGTTCCAAATCGATGCTTGCCATGCCTTAGAAAAAGGTAAAGGTGTTTTGGTTGCCGCTCCTACCGGAGCCGGTAAAACGATTGTTGGTGAATTTGCAGTTGATTTAGTAATAAATTCAGGAGGTAAGTGCTTTTATACAACGCCAATTAAAGCTCTTTCTAATCAGAAATTTACTGAGTTATCTGCAAAATATGGAGAATCTAAGATTGGTTTACTTACGGGAGATACTTCAATAAATTCAGAAGCACAAATTGTCGTGATGACTACTGAAGTACTCCGCAATATGATTTATGCAAACTCCACAACTATTAATGATCTTAAGTACGTGGTTATGGATGAGGTTCACTATCTTGCAGATAAATTTCGGGGTGCAGTTTGGGAAGAGATCTTGATTCACCTTTCAGATGCCGTCCAGGTTATTTCGTTATCGGCGACAGTTTCTAACGCAGAGGAGTTTGGTGAATGGTTACAAACTGTTCGAGGAGAAACTGAGGTAATTGTCAGTGAAATAAGACCTGTTCCTCTTTATCAACATGTATTATTTGGAAATAGACTTTTAGATCTATTTGGTGAGAACCAAAAGCTAAATCCAGAACTAACTAGATTAGAGCGAGATTCTTACCGCCAAGTTAGAGGTAACTGGCGTGATAAAGCTAAGGGACCTAAACAACTTACTCGCGCTGAAATTGTTGAAAAACTTGATCGAGAAGGTTTGCTCCCTGCGATTACATTTATTTTTTCTCGTAACAACTGTGATGCTGCTGTTAGACAATGCTTGGCAGCGGGATTGCGACTTACAAACTCGCAAGAGCGCTCAGAGATTCGCTTGGTCATTGCTCGTAATATGAAGAATTTAGCTGAGGAAGATTTAGTTGTTCTTGGTTACTACGAATGGGCGGATGCATTAGAGCGTGGAATTGCGGCGCATCATGCGGGGTTACTTCCCGCATTTAAGGTTACCGTTGAAGAATTATTTCAAAGAGGTTTAGTAAAAGCTGTTTTTGCAACTGAAACTTTAGCACTTGGTATAAATATGCCTGCCAGAACTGTTGTTTTAGAAAAATTGAGTAAGTGGAATGGGGAAGGACATGTTGCAGTTTCACCTGGTGAATACACTCAATTAACTGGTAGAGCTGGCAGGCGCGGGATTGATATTGAAGGTAACGCAGTAATACTTTGGGGAAATGAATTAGATTCCACTTCAGTAGGTGGTCTTGCCTCAACGCGTACTTATCCACTTAAGAGTTCTTTCAAACCTACTTACAATATGAGCATAAATCTGATTTCACAGTTTGGGTCAGATCGAGCAAGAACCTCTCTCGAATCCTCGCTAGCTCAGTTTCAAGCTGATAAAGCGGTTGTGGGGTTGGCAAAACAAATAAGAAAGAATGAGATAGCCCGAGATTCCTTGTTCGTGGAAGCAAAATGTCATCTTGGTGATTTCATTCAGTATTCACAATTTCGAGCAGATATTAAGAAGTTGGAAGGTGATAGTAAGAAAAATAGGAAGAAACGAGTTATGATTGAGGAAGAAATTGCAAATATTAGAAGAGAAATGAAATATCACCCTTCTCATGCTTGCCCAGATCGAGAAAATCACTCAAGGGTTGCTGAAAGAGCTCAGCGGTTACAACGAGAGATTGATGGTCTGACGGAGCGAATAAATAGCCGCACTAATGTCATTGCAAAGCGTTTTGATCGTATAAAGATTATTCTTGATAAATTTGGATACATAAATAATGATGAAATCGCTAAATCTGGCAAAATGCTTGCAAAAATATATGGTGAAACTGATCTGCTGATCGCAGAATCAATCCAGTCAGGTGTTTTTGCAAATTTAACTCCAGCAGATCTTGTTTCAGTTATTTCAAGCTGCATTTATGAATCACGAAATGATGAAGCAGCAAAAGTTCCAAGAGGTGAAATCCAGATAGCTCTAGCCGCTATTACTAAAATTTACGGCAAGATTCATGACGCAGAAAGTGATCTAAACCTAGAGCCTATGCGTGCGCCCGATTTTGGATTTTGTTGGGCTTCGCATAAGTGGGCTAGTGGGCATTCACTGACCTCTATTTTAAAGGGGAGTGACTTAACCGTAGGGGATTTTGTCAGATCAATGAAACAAATAATCGACCTGCTTCGCCAATTGCGATCAGCTGCACCTGAATTGCAAAACGTTATCGATGAATCGTTGAAGAAGATAGATCGTGGAGTTATTGCATACGCGGGTGCTGCCGTATGACATTAATGCTTTTAGATAGTGCATCTCTTTGGTATCGAGCATATTTTGGCATGCCGGACACTTTAATTTCACCTTCTGGCATGCCGGTTAATGCAATTCGCGGTTACCTCGATATGACCTCAAGATTACTAGTTAAGTACAAACCAGATCGCTTGGTTGCCTGCCTGGAAGGAGATTGGCGGCCTTCATGGCGAGTTGAGTTGTTTCCTGATTATAAATTAAATCGTGTGGATGATGAAGGACAGGAAGATGAACCAGATACCTTAGGTCCGCAGATTCCGGTCTTACTCGATGTGTTAGATGCATTGGGTATTGCAATGGTTGGCGTTGATGATTATGAGGCAGATGACTTAATGGCAACTTTTAGCGTTAAGCAACAAGGGCCGATAAGAATTGTCACAGGTGATCGAGATTTATTTCAGTTAGTTGATGATAAGCGAGATGTGAAGATTGTTTATCTTGCCAAAGGAATCTCTAACCATGATTTAGTAGATTTACGATGGATAAACGACAAGTATCAAATACCTGGAGATCGATATGCATTATTTGCGATGATCCGAGGAGATTCTTCCGATGGTCTTCCGGGTATAAGAGGTATTGGCGAAAAGGGAGCTGCAAATATCGCAAATCAATTTTCATCTTTGGGAGAAGTAATGAAAGCAGCGGAAGATAGCGATGAACGTCTAACTGTAAATATCAGAAAAAAATTGCTTGAAAGTGCTGCCTATGCTGCTATCGCACCAAAGCTTGTTGGTTGCGCTCTTGATGTTTCTATCCCTCAGATGGAAATATCAATGCCACTTAAACCTAAATCAATGAAAAAAATTGAAGAATTGAAGGAAGAGTACGGATTAGGTGCAAGTATTGATCGTATCGTTAGCGCACTTGGCTGGTCTTAATGCAATACTTCTTAAGTTTGATCTTTGGACTAATTACAGCAGCAGCATTTGAGCCAGTTGCTTTTTGGCCTGCAGCATTAATTGGGCTCGGTGGTTGGTATTACTTATTGGTAACTGCGAATTTAAGATCAAGAATATGTATTTCATATCTTTATGGACTTACTTTATTGCTAACGGTGCAACATTGGACTGGAATATACGTAGGAAACACGCCATGGATAGCACTTTGCATAGTTCAAGCTATATTTTTTATTGTTCCGGCATATTTTGTATCTAAGAAGCAAAGGTACAATCAGATCTCGTTCGCAACATCATATGTGTTAGTGGAGTTATTACTTAGAACTGTTCCTTTCACTGGATTTGGCTGGTCGAGAATTAGCTTTACTCAAGCAGATAGTCCGTTATCAGCTCTTTACCCACTTGGGGGAGTGGTCCTTGTTGCATTCATTTCTGCTGCACTTGCAGCCACCAGAACCTTGATAACTGGTTTAGTGTTAATTTCTATAACTTTACTTTCATCAGTACTTATATCTCCAGTAACAGATCTTGGTAAAGTTAGAATTGCCTTGATTCAAGGGGGTGTGACTAATCTGGGTTTAGATTTTAATTCCACGCCACAGGAAGTTTTCAAACGTCACCTTTCACAAACTGCTAAATCGGTGACAAGAAAGCAGGTTGATCTAATAGTCTGGCCAGAGAATGCAGTTGACATAGATATCAATACGACACCCGGTATTGCCAGCCAAGTAAGCGATCTTTCAAAATTCCTACAAACACCGATACTGATTGGTGGAGTAACTAGGTCATTGAACGGACCGCAAAACCAATCGATATTATTCAACCCTGATAAGCAACAAGTTTATACAAAACGATATTTAACGCCTTTTGGTGAGTATCTGCCACTTAGAGATTTAAGCACTAAATTTTCCAAATATGCAGATGAAATTACTGATTTTTCAGCCGGTAAAAATGATTTAGTTTTTCAGATTAATGACCTTAAATTTCAAACCCAGATCTGCTATGAGATCATTAATGATTCATTTAGAGATCAAGTAAAATCTGATTTTCTAATTGTCCAGACCAATAATGCAACCTTTGGAGACACCGCACAATTAGATCAAGAGTTAAATATAGCTAAGATTAGAGCGCTCGAAACTGGGCGAGAGGTAGCGTACGTATCAACGACCGGGGTAACCTCATTTATTGATAATAAAGGTCAAATTCGTAATTCTGTACCAAAATTTATCCCAGCTACGTTAATTGATGAGGTGAATATTGTTGAGGGACAGACTTACACTCAAAGGTATGGCAAATATCTTGAAGGTTTAAGTATTATTATGCTGTTAGTCATTTTGTTTGTCAGAAGGAGGGTAAGAAGATGAGAAATGTACTTATCGTAATCCCAACCTACAATGAATCTGAAAGCATTAGAGGACTTTTGGAGCGACTTGGTAGTGCCAGAAAGCTTATTTCCGATCAATATAAAATCGATATTTTGATTGTTGATGATAGTTCACCAGATAAAACAGCCGAAATCGCTAAATCATTAAACATTGATGGCTTATCAGTACTTACCCGGAAAGAAAAAAATGGTTTAGGACCAGCATACTTGGCTGGTTTTAAACAAGGTTTAGAAAGTGATTATCAATATTTTGTAGAAATGGATGCTGATTTAAGCCATCAACCTGAGCAACTTATCGATCTTTTAAGAGCTGCTGATCAGAAAAACTTGGTTATTGGAACACGATGGATTCCTGGTGGTTCGGTAGTTAACTGGCCATTTCAGCGCAAACTTATATCCCGAATGGGAACTTGGTATGCAGCATTTGTTCTTAATCTGCCATATAAGGATTTAACTTCTGGTTATAGGGTTCTGCCTAGAGAGTTACTTGAGAAGATAAAATTTGGTGAAATAGAAACTCGAGGGTATGGATTTCAGATTGAAATGGCACTTAAAGCAATTGAATCCGGGTTTGGTATTAAACAAGTACCAATTACATTTGTAGAGCGGGAGAACGGTTATTCAAAGATGAGCATTTCAATCGTGTGGGAGGCTTGGTCGATGGTCAGTATTTGGGGTTTTAGGCGTATATTTAATCGCCGATAATCTACATTATGTAAAGTAGAAAAGATCTAGTTAGAGGCCAACTCCTCGATTGGTAAGCAACTGCAGACTAGGTTTCTATCCCCATAAACACCATCAATTCGCCCTACTGTAGGCAAATACTTACCAGATCTGCCAATTCCAACATCTTCACCAGTTGGAAATGCTGCAACCTGCCTTGAATACTTTCGATCCCAACCATCACTTACTAAATCGCCAATCGTGTGAGGTGAATGTCTTAGTGGTGAATCTTCAATTGTGATCTTGCCAGCTTCAACTTCAGATATTTCACTGCGAATACTCTCCATTGCTGCTAAAAATCTATCTAGCTCCCTTATATCCTCAGATTCTGTTGGCTCAATCATCATGGTTCCAGCCACTGGAAAACTTACCGTTGGTGAATGAAAACCATGGTCCATCAATCTCTTAGCAATATCATCAACAGTTACACCAGTATTTTTGGTTAGCTCACGAATATCGATAATACATTCATGTGCAATATGTCCATTTTGACCACGGTAGAGAACCGGAAATAATGGATCAAGCTTTTTAGCTAAGTAATTTGCGCTAAGTATTGCCACCTCAGTTGCCTTAGTTAAGCCAGATCCACCCATCATCCGGATATACATCCATGAGATCGGTAAAATTGAAGCTGAACCAAAAGGTGCACTAGAGACTGGTCCAGGCCCAGTACTTGGTCCAGCTGCAGTATTCGCAGGATGGTTTGGTAAAAATGGTGCAAGGTGGGCGCGGGCTATTACCGGACCAACACCTGGTCCCCCGCCACCATGTGGAATACAAAAAGTCTTATGTAAATTTAAATGTGATACATCTGCCCCAAATTTTCCAGGTTTTGCAACACCAACTAGTGCATTCAAATTTGCACCATCAACATAAACTTGACCACCTGCATCATGAATCAATTCGCAAATTTCAGAGATCGCTGATTCAAAAACTCCATGTGTTGATGGATAAGTAACCATTAATGCTGCAAGGTTGGATCTATATTCAGAGATTTTTGCCTTAAGATCGGAAAGGCTCACATTGCCATCCTCATCACAGGCAACCACAATTACCTTCATGCCTGCCATAACAGCACTTGCTGCATTTGTGCCATGCGCACTTGATGGAATAAGACAAATGTCTCTTGTACTTTCACCTTTACTATCTAAATAATTTCTAATAGCTAATAAACCAGCAAATTCTCCTTGAGAACCGGCATTTGGTTGTAATGAAACGGCGTCATAGCCAGTTACTGAGGTTAGCCAGTTACTTAATAAATCAATTAATTGTGTGTAACCATTAGATTGATCCACTGGTGCAAATGGATGAATGGAATTAAATTCTGGCCAAGTAATTGGAATCATCTCTGATGTGGCATTTAATTTCATTGTGCAAGAACCAAGCGGAATCATGGTTCGATCTAATGCAAGATCGCGATCTGATAAGGATCTGATGTATCTGAGCATGGAGGTTTCAGAGTGATAGGTATTAAACAGTGGATGAGTTAGAAAGCTACTCCCTCTGGCAACTGCTTGGTTTGGTGAAGTATTTTTACTCTTTTTTAAGCCTAAGATATCCAAGATCGCTGCAAAATCTTCCGTAGTGGTAGTTTCATCAAAACTAATTGCTATTTCATCCTTTGATATAAATCTAAAGTTAAATCCACTTTGAACAGCTTTTTTCATTAAATCTTCTGCTTTAGGCGTCTTTAGAAGTACGGTATCAAAAATTTCATACACACCAACTTCGTAACCACCATCCTTAGCGGAGGATCTCAAGCCATAGGAAAAGTGTTGAATCCGCTCTGCAATAGCTTTTAGTCCATCAGGTCCATGCCACATTGCATAGAAAGCAGAGATAACTGCAAGTAACACTTGGGCGGTACAAATATTTGAGGTGGCTTTATCTCTTCTTATATGTTGCTCACGTGTTTGAAGAGCTAATCGAAAAGCAAGATTGCCATGTGTATCAACTGATTGACCAACTAATCGACCAGGTAATGATCTTTCTAATCCATTTCTAACTGCCATAAAACCGGCATGTGGACCACCGAAGCCCACTGGCACGCCAAATCTTTGCGCAGAACCTACTGCAATATCAGCGCCATACTCCCCTGGTGATTTAAATAGGGTTAATGCCAGCAAATCACAGTCAATGATTGCAAGTGCGCCGACTTCTTGAACCTTTTTTACAATATTAGTTAAATCCTTAACTCTGCCAGTTGTTTCAGGATATGCAATTACAGCTGCAAATATCTCCGATTCGAATTTACTTTCAGAAAAATCACTTTCAATAATCTTAATTTTTAATGGTTTTGCGCGGGTATGGATAACTGCTTTAACATGCGGATGAAGATTCTTATCAATTGCAAATGCTGCATCATCACTTCCTTGCCAAACTCTTCTTGCTAATGTCATTGCTTCAGCTGCAGCGGTTGCTTCATCAAGCATGGAAGCATTTGATATTGGCAAACCAGTAAGATCTGAAACTGCAGTTTGAAAAGCAAATATTGCTTCTAATCTTCCCTGGCTTATCTCTGGTTGATAAGGTGTGTATGCGGTATACCAACCGGGATTTTCTAAAACATTTCTTAAAATTACCGCTGGAGTGATTGTTCCGTAGTAGCCAGATCCAATAAGAGATTTCATTACTTTGTTTTTGTCAGCGATTTGTTTTATTTCAGCAAGTGCGGCCACTTCAGAGATACCAGAAGGCAATGATTTTTCGATCTCGCCTTTGATATGAATATTTTGTGGGACAACTGAGGTGATAAATGAATCTAAATCCTTAAATCCAAGCTCAAGCAGCATGGTTTGGATTTGATATTGATTAGGTCCGATATGACGATCGACAAACTCAGATCGATATGACATCACTCCCCCAATCAAGTTCTATTTGGGAAGTTTATATTGCTTAAGCGCCTTTAAGCTTTCTGCGTTGAGCTAACTCGTCGTTACTTTCACCACTGACAACCAGGCTGCCATCGCTAAGGCTTTCACCTTGAAGTGTTGCAAGAGAACCCTCAACCTCACTCCAAACCTTGCCAATTGCAATTCCAAATACACCTTGACCACCCTGCAATAGATCTACAATCTCATCCGGACTTGTGCACTCATAGATTGATGCGCCATCACTCATTAAAGTTATGCTTTCTAAATCTGAAACTCCGCGAGCACGTAGATGTTCAACTGCGGTTCTAATGTTTTGCAAAGAAACACCGGTATCTAGAAGGCGTTTAACAATTTTTAATACCAAAATATCGCGAAAACTATAAAGTCTTTGTGAGCCAGAACCGGCCGCTCCTCTAACACCTGGCTCAACTAAACCGGTGCGAGCCCAATAATCTAATTGACGGTATGAAATTCCAGCAGCAACACAAGCGGTTGCTCCGCGGTAACCGATATCTGATGAGGTGTTCATGGGGACTCAATTCTATGGGGAAGGCTTAATTGTAGAAGAGGTGAGCATTTGAGCGTGCTAGCGACACGAAATACTTTAATCCAAGGTTTAGGGTTGGACTTATCCAAGGAAATCTTCTGGATTTATCTGGTCTAAGAACTCCTTAAACCGCTCAACCTCATCTTCTGCCTGGTCTGGGATCTCAATCCCAGCCTCATTTAATAAATCCTCACTAGCTAAGATCGGAGCTCCGATTCTAAGGGCAAGTGCAATCGCATCACTTGGTCTAGCAGAAATTGCCGGGCCCCCTTCAAAGTTTAGTTGGGCATAAAAAACCCCATCCTTTAATTCCGTAAGGTAGACGTTATTTAATTTCGCACCCAACTGCATGAGTACATCTTTAAATAGATCATGGGTCAGTGGCCGTGGGGGTAGAACCTCTTGCTGAGCAAATGCAATTGCAGTGGCTTCAACTGCGCCTAGCCAAATAGGTAAATATCTAGGTCCGTCTAACTCCTTTAATAAAACTATGGGTTGGTTTGAAGGCATCTCCACACGAACACCCATTACTTCAACCGGGTGGTAATTACTCATAAAAAATTATTTAGCGCGATGTAAGCCGGCGCGAACAAGTGATGCATGCAATCTAATTGATAAGGATGCTAACTCGCGCTCAACCTCTTCAGCTCTAGCTTTTGCTTCAGAACCCTTTTGTCGAAGTAAAGGTGTTGTTACTTGTTCGACTAAACCAATTTCACGGTCGGCTGCGGTTTTAAAAGCACGTAAATGCCTGGCACCAATACCGAAAGCTGAAATCTCAGCAACTGCCCTAGCAACAGCAAGACCGTCACTATCGTAATGACGACCGCGAATTGTCACTAAACCGTAAGACTCAATCTCTGTTAACTGCTCATCAGTTAGATTAGAAGCAGAAAGCATCTCTGCTCTGGTTAGGCGTAAATCATTATCACTTGCAAACTGATCAGCGGTTAAAACTCCATCGGCTGCGGCTAACCGTGGAGTTGCAACTCCCCCGACTGCTTTAGCAGGAGTTAAACCTCGGTCCATTGCATCTAAATTCTCTTTAATAACCTTTAGTGGCAAATATTGATCTCGTTGGGCAAGTAAAACAAAGCGCAATCTTTCTAAATCATTTGTTGTAAATTTACGATACCCACTTGGTGTGCGCTGTGGTTCAATTAAGCCTTCTGACTCTAAAAATCGAATCTTTGAGATTGTGATATCAGTAAATTCAGTACGAAGTCTGGTTAAAACTTCACCGATGCTTAAATAAGCTCTTGCTGGTACGGCCATTACTTATCACCTACAAACAAAGTTAGATGATATTTTCCAATTTGTACTTCATCCCCAGGGTTAATTTTCGATTCTCTTACTACAACCGCATTAACATATGTTCCATTCAAACTACCAAGATCTTTAACTGTGTAGCCATCTGATTTTGAAATTAAAGCATGTGATCTTGAAACTGTAATGTCGTCAAGGCATATTTCATTATTGATATCTCGGCCAACCTTTGTTTCGACTGAATCTAGAAGGTATCGGCCACCGATTCCTGCTCCACTTAACACTAATAAAATGCCAACACCCTTTGGCAGTTTATTAACTACCTCTTGTTGATCAGCAGAGAGAGATTTGTATAGATCATCAGCTCTTACTGAGGTTGGAATTGCCCTTAACTGGCGAAGATTAAGCGTTGAGGTAAGGTCATTAGGCGGTGAAACTTTATCGGCCATGACTCCCCTAGCAGTAGTGGACTTAAACTATAGGCTGACACTATTGCCTGCCGTAGGCGAGGTCAAGCCGTTAAATCCTGATATTCCTGGGCCGAAAGTAGGGTTTCAGAGAGTTTGCCACCTGATATTTCGATCTCAGCGATCCAACCATCACCATACGGATCGGAGTTGATTGTTTCTGGATTGCTATCCAACTTACTATTAATTGCAATAACTTTTCCAGATATTGGAGCATAGATTTCAGATACTGACTTAGTTGATTCAACCTCACCACATACAGAGTTGGCAGAAACTGCTGCTTCTGCCTTTGGCAGTTGAATATAAACAATGTCACCAAGTGCTGCTTGAGCAAAATCAGTAATACCAATACGAAATTTAGTAGGGGTTATCTCCTGCACCCATTCATGCTCTTTGGTATAGCGCAGATTATCTGGAACCTTTGACATTATCTCCCCCTAATAACTGCACTTGGTTTTCTTAATCCTCTAACAAGATATTGCAGACCGGTGTAAAAGTATAGTGCTACACCCCAAATGGCAAAGGCCCAACCGAGGATATAACACCAGGATCCAACTACATTTGCATCTTTTAGAAGTAAGAAAGGAAAGGCGTAAAGAAGATTAAAAGTTGCTGCCTTACCAAGATATGTGACTTCAAGGTAGGGAATCTTGCGTATTTTTTGGTAAAAAACTACTAGAAGCAGAATTAAGTCCCTAGCAATAATCGCAATTACCAGTGACCAAGGCAGATAATCTCTACTTGCAAGCGCCAAAATTACTGCGCCAATATAAAGTCGATCGACTGTCGGATCAAATTTCGCACCAAAATCTGAGGTTTGATTAAGAGCTCTGGCTACCTTGCCATCTAGATAATCAGTTACCCCACCAATAACAATTATTATGAAACTAAGAACGGGCTGATCGGCAACTAGAAATAGGTATAGAAAGAGTGGAACACCTAACGCCCGAAGCAAGGTGAGAGCATTTGGAATATTAATCATTATCACGATCCTTTAGTTTAACTGCCACCTCAATTGGGGTTCCATCAAAGCCAAACTCCTCCCGCAGGCGCCTTTCAATAAACCTTCGATAAGCATTCTCCAGAAAGCCAGTTGCAAAGACCACAAATTTAGGTGGGCAGGTGCCGGCCTGGGTAGCAAACTTAATCTTAGGTTGTTTGCCAGATCTAACTGGAGGTGGATTACCACCCACCAATTCACCTAAGAATGCGTTTAGTTTTGCAGTTGGAATTCTCTTCTCCCAGTTTGTTAGCGCAGTTCGAAGTGCTGGGGCTAGGCGATCTCGATGCCAACCAGTTTTGGCTGAAAGATTCACCCGTTGAGCCCAGGGATATCTTTCTAACTGTCTTTCAATCTCTTTATCTAATACCAGTTGGCGTTCTTCATCTACTAAATCCCATTTATTCATAACTATTACCAAAGCTTTACCAGCCTCATCAGCCATAGTGACAATTCGAATGTCCTGCTCAGTAAGAATTTGTGAGGCATCAAAAATAACTAACGCAACCTCGGCTCGTTCTAGTGCAATTTGGGTTCGCAGGGATGCGTAGTAATCCGTTCCACTTGCTTGGTGTGCTCGTCTTCTAATTCCAGCGGTGTCGATAAATCTCCAAGTTGATCCACCAAACTCAATTAACTCATCAACTGCATCTCTAGTAGTTCCCTCTGCATCATCTACTAAAACTCTAGGGGCCCCAGCTAAAACATTAAGTAAACTTGATTTACCCACATTAGGACGGCCAACTAAAGCAACTCTTCTAAAACCATCATCTACTTGTTCAGAACCAACCTCAGGTAATTGGGCAATAAGTAAATCAAGCAAATCGCCACTACCTCGACCATGCAATGCTGACACAAATCTTGGCTCACCTAAACCTAAGTTCCATAAAGCGTATCCATCAGCTTCATCTTCAGCGTTATCAATTTTATTTGCTACCAAAATCACTTTTTTACCACTCTTGCGAAGTAAATCAACTAGTGATTGATCCTCATCTAAGGCACCAACTTGAACATCTACTACAAACATAACTAGATCAGCTTCGGCAATGGCTGCTTCAGCACCAGCGGTTATTTTTTCGCTAATTCCCTCAGGTTTAACTTCCCAGCCGCCAGTATCAATTAAAAAGAATCGTCGACCATTCCACTCTGCCTCGTACTTAACTCGATCTCTAGTGACACCAGGTGTGTCCTCAACAATTGCTTCGCGCCGGCCAATCATTCGGTTTACTAAGGTTGATTTACCTACATTAGGCCGGCCAATTACAGCAATTGTTGGTAACCCTAATAAGTTTCTTTGCTTAAGCCATTTCCAGATTTGATCTGTAACCTCTTGCAGCGTTAATCTAGTTGAATCAATTACTGCAGCATCATCTGCTTGAGTCAAAGGTGAGATCTTGCGAGTTGAGTCGATTTCATCTCGGTTTGCTAGTGATTTTCCTATGCTTTCAGAGCCAATATCCTCAGCCATTTCAAGCTCTCGTCGCTCAGCTCTAGCAGAAATATCTGCATGCAAATATATTTTTAACTGCGCATTAGGTGCAACTACTGTTCCAATATCCCTGCCTTCAACAACAATACCGATCGGAGCTTCCGCGATATATTTTCGTTGCATATCCAATAAAATTTTTCTTACGCCAACCATTGCACTAATTTGGCTTACTAAGTCATTAATTCTTTGAAATCTTATTTCTTCAGAGATATCTTTTTTGTCAAGAAAGATTTTTGGTTCAGCTGGATTTGTATCAAATGTGATCTCATGTTTATTCAATAAGTCGGTTACTGAATCCTCTGTATCAACTTTATTATCTAAAGCAAGATAGGTAACAGCTCGATAAAGAGCTCCGGTATCTAAGTAACTCCAATTGGCGCGAAGGGCGATTGCTTTTGCAGTTGAGGATTTACCAGATCCGCTTGGACCATCTATTGCTAACACCAACCCGGACATGTGCGTAAGTCTATCTTTGCCAGTAAAGGTATTTATCGATTTTTAGCCGGATGAACCTTAAATCCTAGTTTTTCTAAGTGGTCAGAAAGCTTTACGCAATCTGCACTTGAAAGGGCTAGCGTAATTAAGCCAGTTTCCTGTCCAGGTGAGTGCTCAATACTTAAATCCTCAATATTTACCGAAACCTTTGCGCACTCGTTAAAAATTCTTGCTAACTCACCAGCCTTATCATCGATAACAATTGGTAAAAATGAATATTCGCGAGCTTTTGCGCCATGTTTTCCAGGTATTTTTGTCTTGCCATCTCTTCCTTTAGCAAGAAAATCTCTCATCTTTTCAGCATTATTTTCATTTAATGTTTCTTGAATTTTTTCTAGTTGAGCTAATAAATCGGAGATAACTGGGGTTAATTTCTCTCGATTTTCTAAAAGTATTTGACTCCATAAATTTGAATCAGCATCTGCTAATCGGGTTAAATCGCGCAAACCTTGGCCGGACAAATTCAATTTTTCTTCTGAAATATTAAGCAAAGATGCGGCTAATGCTGTGCTTAAAATTTGCGGAACATGGGAGATTTTTGCAACAACCTCATCATGTTCTGCTGAACTCATCCAGTAGTTACTGCCCCCGCACATTTTAATTAACTCTTGCGCAATCTCTTTTGCTCTCTTACTACTCTTATCACTTTCAATGGCAATCCAGGCACGGCCAATAAATAGATCCGCACGCGCACTTTGTGCTCCACTCATCTCTCTGCCTGCCATTGGGTGTAGCGAAACAAAATTTTCAGCATTCGCTGATAATTCTGCAACCTTAAGTAGAAGATCAGACTTTACGCTAGCTAAATCACAAACTATCGATGATTTGTTTGCATTTAATTGTTTAATTACTTCACTTTGATTTACACCAATTGGAACTGCAACAATAATTAAATCTGGATCTGATACCGGTGTGCTCTTTACTAAATCCTGGGCTAATTTGGCCGTATTAGGGTCAATATCTACCATCTCAACATTTACACCAGCTGCTTTTAAGCACAAACCAATTGATGTACCGATTAAACCTGCACCAACTATCCTTACTGAACTAATCATTTATCTTATTGAGCTAAATCTTTGCGTAATGCTGCAGCACCACGTAGATAAATATGCTTTATATCTGCTAAATCTCGGTCCAAATGAGCATGCATAAGTACTCGAACGACCCTTGGTAAGGCACCTTTGACATCAATCTCAACTGCACACAACAGTGGCACGCTTCCTAACCCAATCTTTCGGGCAGCAACTGCCGGGAACTCGGAGGTCAGATCTGGGGTTGAAGTGAGAATGATTGAGATTAGATCCTCAGTTTTAACCTCATTGGCAGAGAGCATTTCAGATAGCAATACACTTACAGCATCGATCATCTCAGCAGATGAGTCCTGATCTAACTGAGTTGCTCCCCTAATTCCTCGCACGCGCATTTAGCAATAGTACCGACTCGCCTCTGCTTGATGATTGAAGTTAAATCATTAAATATAGATGTCGCTTTATAAAGAAATCTGGATTACTAAAAACGATTTATTGAGAAATAGATATTTAGAATGTAGAGCAAATATCTATTTATAGATTAATCTCTTAGATTTAATGCGTGGAAAAGTCGATAAATTGGTATTGCAATGACACCATATAAACGATATATCGATATATAGATTTACGGAAAATTGCTTTATTTACTTAGCTTTAAAAGGGTAAAGAGATTAGTTAACTCTTGTGAATTTAAGACCCGATGACGCCCAGCTTTCATATCCCCAAGATTGATGGGACCAAAATCCAATCGGATCAGCCTGAGAACCTTAAGACCTAGGGACTCGATCAACCTTCTAATGATGTGATAGCGGCCCTCGTGAATTGTGATCTCAACCCAATGATGGTTCTTACTAACCGCCCTGGCATGGACAACCTTCATAGCCCTAGCCAAGCCATCTTCAAGTCTTACTCCTTGCAAAAGTTGATCAGACATCTGCTTATTAAACTCTCCCTCAATCTCAACGAGGTAGCGCTTTTCTAACCCGTAGGAAGGATGGGTGGCCCGATGGGCAAGATCGCCATCATTGGTAAGCAGAATAATTCCTTCAGAATCCTTATCTAATCTGCCCACATGATAAAGCCGGTCTTTTCTATCCTTAAAGTAATCACCTAAGTTAGCTCGACCTTCTGGATCTGACATGGTTGAAATAATGCCTGCTGGTTTATGAAAAGCAAGGTAAGTCTTAGACTTACTTATCGATAAACTCTCACCATCGACTTTAACGTCATTAATTTCCGGATCATACTTACCACCGAGTTCAATAACTACAGAACCATCCACAGTTACACGACCATCTAGAATTAATTGATCGGCAGCTCGCCTGCTTGCAATACCAGCATCGGCAATTATTTTGTTTAATCGAGTTAGACCCACGCATGAGTTTAGCGTGATAAGTGAGGGATTAAGAAATGTTCATAACTTAGTCAGTTAAAGTAGAGAGCAACTCATCTAAGCCATCAATATCAGGCAGGAATGGAGCTAATGCGGGTAGATCTGCGATGGAGTTAAGTCCTAACTTCTCAAGGAAAAACGATGTTGTTTGATACAAAATGGCGCCCGACTCCCCCTCAACACCAGCCTCTTCAACCAAGCCGCGATTAACTAAAGTTTTCATTACCGCTTCAACATTTACCCCTCTAATTGCAGAAACTCGAGCCCGCGATACTGGCTGGCGATAGGCAATTACCGCTAATGTTTCAAGAGCTGCTTGGGTCAGGCGAGCTTGCTGACCATCTAGTACAAATTTTTCAACTAAGGGCGCCATATCTGGGTGGCTGTAGTAACGCCAGCCGCCTGAAACCTGGCGTAATTCAAAACCGCGTTGTTCAACTTCATACTTTGCAGCCAATGAAGTAAGCGCTCCAACGATCTCCTCAGTTGGAACCTCAATGATTTGGGCCAAAACAAGCTCAGAAACAGGCTCATCGACCACCATTAGGATCGCTTCGAGGCAACGTTGCAGTTCAACTTCAGACATTATCGGCCTCATCTATTGTTTGTACCGGTACATCAAACTCATCACTAACTCTAACCTCACCGTGTGCAGTTCCAACCCAGGTTATCTGCAGCTCACCTAAGGAGACCATCTGTTCAAACCGAACTACTCCTTCGCGGTAAAGCTCCAGTAAAGATAAGAACCTGGCCACAACCACCAAGGTTGAATCTGCATCTGCAATTAGTGCTCTAAATGTGACACGACCGGCTCGACGCAGGTGTTCCACAACCTTGGCGGCCTGCTCGGCTACGCTTACCAAAGGTTGATGTAGGTGGTCGATGCTAAAGGTGGGCGCTGTTTTCGGGGTTAAAACTCGATTAGCAATTGCAGCAAACCTTTGAGCACCAACACCTATTAAAACCTCTGGTAGTAATTGTGCGAAGTGAGGCTCTAGCGCCACTAACCTGGCAAAGGATTTCTCTTCACGATCAATCCGGTCAGAAAAGATCGCTGAGATCTCTTTAAATGCTCGGTACTGAAGTAATCGGGCAAATAAAAGATCTCGTGCCTCAAGCAGAGCTAGATCTGCTTCATCATCAATCTCCCCTGATGGCAGAAGCTTTGCTGCCTTTAAATCTAAAAGAGTGGCCGCAACAACTAAAAACTCAGTAGTTTTATCTAAATCCCAGCCATTTTCACTGTTTTCAAGCTGTTTTATATATGAAATAAACTCATCAGTTACGGCGCCGAGTGCAATCTCGGTGATATCCATCTTGTGGCGTGAGATAAGTTGAAGCAGAAGATCAAATGGGCCATCAAAATTAACTAGATGAAGGGAGAATCCAGCCACTCTGCCATCGGTTATTGAGGCAGCAGGCGTCTGCGTAGTAGATAAATTATCTTGCGACATGCGCACAAGATACTTCACACATCCTTGCCTTTGCACATGCCCCACCGTAGGTTGCGGTCATGGCAAAAAACGCTAGACAGACTTCTCGGTATAACGCTAAATCGACAAACAAGCCTGCCCTTTCTAAAACTCGGGAAGAAGGCTTAGCAACTACCTCTGATGTTTTGGGTAAAAAACTTCAAAACTTCCCAGAGCCAACTAAAACACCTGAGGCAGGAAATGCCAGAGTTATATCAGTTGTTAATCAAAAGGGTGGAGTTGGTAAAACCACTACTGCTATTAACTTAGGCGCAGCCTTAGCTGAGGTAGGACGTCGAGTACTACTTATTGATTTTGATTCGCAAGCATCTATGACAACTGGTCTTGGTATTAAAGGAACTGCACTGCGCGAGCAGTATGGCTCTATCTGGTACTTACTAAATGATTCTGAAGCAAAACTAGAGGATTTCATTCTTAAGTCCTCTACCCCAGGCCTTGATTTCATAAGAGGACACGAGGATTTGGCAGCAGCAGAGGCAGCATTTGTCTCTGAGATTGCAAAAGAACATAAGCTTCGCAAATTGCTAGCCCCGGTATTAGATAAATACGATGTGATCCTTATTGATTGCTCTCCTTCACTTGGAACACTGACTGTTAATGCACTAACTGCTTCAAATGGGGTTATTATCCCAATGGAGTGTGAGTACTTTGCAGTTCTTGGTCTATCCCTTGTTAAAAAGACAATACAAAAGATTAAAGAGAACACAAATCCTGAGCTAGAAATTCTTGGAATTTTGGCAACAATGTTTGAAAAGAAAACTAGCCACTCACGTGAGGTTCTTGAGTTAATCGATAAGGAATTCCCTGATGAGGTCTTTGACACCATCATTTCCCGAACTGTTAGATTTTCAGAATCAACTGTTGCAGGCCTGCCAGTAACAGCTTATGCAAGTAGCAGTAGTGGCTCAGCTTCATATCGTCGCTTAGCTAGAGAATTAATCGCAAGAGGAGGATCTAAATGAGTCGTCGCGTAAGTTTGCCTGGGGCTGATGAATTATTTAGAAATACCGCCACTCTGAGTGCGGTACCTTCTCAACGAGAAAACTCGGAAGAGATAACTCAAGCACCAGTTGCTGCTGCCACACCAAAAAATTCTGTTCGCCAAACTCCAAGAAGAAGAGTTAATGCATTTGATCGCGCACCATCTGGCCGAGAAAAACATGATGAGAAAATAACTGTTTATCTCTCTCCTGATGAACTTTATGATTTAGACCAAGCTCGTCTGGCACTTCGTGGAGATCTTGGATTAGCAGTTGATCGCGGCAGAATTGTTAGAGAATCACTATCAATAATTATCGCCGACCTTGAAGCCAAGGGTGATCAAAGTATTATTGCTCGTAGATTGCGCGGACGGTAAAACTACTTACTCCTTGGATGCGCGCTGCTATAACTCTCGCGTAGCCGATCAATTGTAATAAGTGTGTAGATTTGTGTCGTAGTTACTGATGCATGCCCTAACAACTCCTGCACAACTCTAATATCCGCACCACCATCTAATAAATGTGTAGCAAAAGAATGGCGCATTGAGTGAGGCGTTACTTGCTCACCAACTCCAGCCCTAGCTGCACTTGCTGCCACAACATTCCATGCACTCTGCCGGCTTAACCTGCCGCCTCGTTGATTAAGAAATAGTGCTCTTTGAGTTGAAACCTTTACGAGATTTGGTCGTGACCTAGTTAAGTAATCATTTACTGCTTTAACTGCAAAACTGCCAATCGGGACCACTCTTTCCTTCCCACCCTTGCCCTTTAACTTCACCGTAGTGCTAATTTGGTTATCGCTAGTAACAGTTGAAATATCTGCTGCGTTTAAATTAATTAACTCAGAAACTCTGGCGCCAGTTGAGTATAAAAGTTCAAGCATTGCTTTGTCTCTAAGTGAAATCTGGTCAACACCTGCAATATTTAAAATACTAAGAATCTGCTCAATCGATAAAGCTTTTGGTAAACGCTTAGGAATTTTAGGCGGTTTAAAATTAGAGGTTGGATCGTGGTATTTATACTCTTTGGACAGGTAAGAAAAATATGATCTAAGGCTTATTACATTTCTAGCAATACTTGATTCGCCAATCTGAAACTCAGTATTTCCCATCCCCCGTAGCCATGCCACATACATGGTTAAATTTTCGGATTTAACCTGCTCTAATGAAAGTTTATTTATCGATAAATAGTGAAAAAATCGCTCTAAATCACTCTTATAAGCAGTAACCGTATTAACAGCTAAGCCTTTTTCAATTGTTAAGTAATTGAAAAAATCAGCTAAATGATCACTTGCCATGCTTTGCGATCGCAGCTGCAATCAATCCGGCAAAGAGTGGATGAGCACGGGTCGGTCTGGAAAGGAACTCTGGGTGTGCTTGAGTGCCAACATAATAAGGATGAACATCTTTTGGAAGCTCAACAAACTCAACTAAATTTTTATCTGGTGACAGACCAGAGAAAACTAAGCCAGTTTTAGCCAATTGCTCACGGTATTTATT
>CAEZXQ010000001.1_pt1 | contig 37516 bp, 36 predicted proteins | sample 7265291 | NCBI WGS metagenome assembly CAEZXQ01 (sample SAMEA6813912, study PRJEB35770) | uncultured Actinomycetes bacterium | biome: Freshwater; feature: Freshwater reservoir; material: water | place: Czech Republic | collected 2017-04-14 | depth 30m m | reverse complement strand
TGCGAATTTGATTACTCCGGCACACAAGCATGCCGCGTACTTAGAAGTGAAGGTATTAGAGTTATTTTGATCAACTCAAATCCAGCCACAATTATGACCGATCCAGAATTTGCAGATGCTACCTACATAGAGCCAATTACCCCAGAGGTTATTGAAAAAATACTAGACAAGGAAAGACCTGATGCTGTACTTGCAACATTGGGGGGCCAGACTGCATTAAATGCTGCGATGGAGTTATATGAGCGGGGATCTTTTGAAAAATTTGGAACAAAACTAATCGGTGCTGATATTGATGCAATTAAGCGTGGTGAAGATCGTGAGGTATTTAAGAAAATCGTCGCAACAATTGGGGGAGAATCAGCCAAATCAAAGATTTGTCATTCGATGCAAGATTGTCTTTCAGCTGTTGTTGAATTGAAATACCCGGTTGTAGTTCGCCCCTCCTTCACTATGGGTGGTCTTGGCTCTGGAATTGCTTACAACGAATCTGATCTTCAGCAAATTGCAGGAGCTGGACTACGTCATAGCCCAACAACTGAAGTACTGCTTGAGGAATCCATTATTGGCTGGAAAGAGTATGAGCTTGAGGTAATGCGTGATCATAAAGACAACGTGGTGATTGTTTGCAGTATAGAAAATATTGATCCAATGGGCGTTCACACTGGAGATTCAATAACTGTTGCACCTGCAATGACCTTAACTGATGTTGAATATCAGAGGCTAAGAGACCTTTCGATCGCAATTATTAGAGAGGTTGGAGTTGCCACTGGTGGTTGCAACATTCAGTTTGCAGTAAATCCAGCAGATGGTCGAATAATTGTTATTGAGATGAATCCAAGAGTTTCAAGATCTTCAGCACTTGCCTCAAAAGCAACGGGTTTTCCAATTGCTAAAATTGCGACAAAACTAGCTATTGGTTACACATTAGATGAGATTGATAATGACATAACGAAATCTACGCCAGCATCATTTGAACCATCTCTAGATTACATTGTTGTTAAAGTTCCTAGGTTTGCATTTGAAAAGTTTCCAGAAGCAGATTCACGACTGACTACAACTATGAAAAGTGTTGGCGAGGCTATGGCAATTGGCCGAAGTTTTCCGGAGGCAATGCAAAAGGCACTTAGGTCACTTGAAAAAAATGGGGCGAGTTTCACCTGGAATGATGGAAATCTTGCAGAGTTAATGAAAAAGATGACCACCCCAACTGAATTTCGATTACAGCAGGTTCAACAAGCGATGCATTTAGGCGCGAGTATTGAGGAAGTATTTCAAGCCACAAAGATTGATCCATGGTTTTTAGAGCAGATAAATTTGATTAACCTTGAGGCTCAGGAATTGAAAAACTCTGGTGAGTTAACAAAAGAGATTATTAGATCTGCAAAAATGATGGGATTCTCCGATCTACAGATTGCAAACTTACGGAATGTTACTGAATCACAAATTAAACAAACGCGTCTGAGCTTTAATCTGCATCCGGTATATAAAACTGTTGATACCTGTGCCGGTGAATTCGCTGCTTTAACTCCTTATTATTACTCTGCATATGATGAGGAGAGTGAAGTTCTACCTCGCACTAAAGAAGCAGTAATAATTCTTGGAAGCGGACCCAACCGAATCGGACAAGGTATTGAATTTGATTATTCGTGCGTACATGCATCATTTGCACTGCGTAAGGCCGGTTACGAAACGATAATGATCAATTGCAATCCCGAAACTGTTTCAACTGATTACGACACTTCAGATCGCCTCTACTTCGAACCTTTAACACTTGAGGATGTTTTAGAGGTGATTGAGGCAGAAAATAAAGCAGGTCCAATTCTTGGCGTGATTGCACAATTAGGTGGTCAAACTCCACTTGGTTTAGCTAGAGGGTTAATGGAGGCAGGTGTAAGAATTCTTGGCACCTCACCTGATGCAATTGATCTGGCAGAGGAGCGCGGAGCATTTGGCGAGATTCTAAAGCAAAATAATATTTCAGCGCCTAAATATGGAATGGCAAATTCATACGAAGAAGCAACAAAGATTGCAAGTGATATTGGATATCCAGTTTTAGTGCGACCTTCATATGTATTAGGCGGCCGAGGAATGGAGATTGTTTATGATGAAGAATCTTTACAAGGATTTATTGAAGCAGCAACGGCGGTAACACCAAATCACCCAGTTTTAATTGATAAGTTTTTGGATGATGCAATAGAAATTGATGTTGATGCTTTATACGATGGTTCTGAACTGTATTTAGCTGGAGTAATGGAACATATTGAAGAGGCGGGAATACATTCTGGAGATTCAGCCTGCGTAATTCCCAGCATATCGCTAACTAAAGAGTTACTTGTTGAAATAAGGCAAGCTACTGAGAAGATTGCAAAAGATGTTGGTGTTTTAGGACTAATAAATATTCAATTTGCTGTTAGTGGTAGCCCGAAAAAATTATATGTTTTAGAGGCTAATCCACGCGCATCTCGAACCGTCCCGTTTGTCGCTAAAGCAACTGGAGTGCAACTAGCAAAAGCGGCAGCGTTAATTGCAACTGGAGTAAAGATTCCACAGCTTCGCGCAGAAGAGATTTTGCCTAAGACTGGTGATGGTCACGCAAATGGTGTTTCAGTAAAAGAGGCAGTTTTGCCATTCAACAGGTTTAGAAGAATCGATGGAACCGGAATCGATACGGTTCTTGGGCCAGAGATGAAATCAACCGGAGAGGTTATGGGTATTGCAAGTAATTTTGGTCTGGCATTTGCAAAGAGCCAAACTGCAGCTTTTGGGCCATTACCTAAATCAGGTGCGGTTTTTATCTCTCTTTCAGAGCGGGATAAAGAACCTGGTTGGAGAGCAGCAAGGGATCTACATGAACTTGGTTTTAAAATTTATAGCACATCTGGCACAAACACATTTCTAGCTCAAAAAGGTGTTCCATCTGAGCTTGTGAGAAAAAACTCTGACACAAATTCAAATCAATTATCTGCAAACGATGTCATTACTAAAGGTTTAGTGCAGCTTGTGATTAATACTCCGCTGGGTAGAGGATCCCGCCATGATGGATTCTTAATTAGAACAGCTGCAGTATCAAGATCAGTGTCATGCATTACGACAATTCCAGGATTTAAAGCAGCTGTTGCGGGGATTTCTGCTCTTCAGAAAGATGATTTTGGAATTAAATCACTTCAAGAATGGATGAAGTAATGATTCCCCAGAAGATAAATAAAAATGCAGTTCAAATAAGTGCAGAAGTAATTAGCAATAAAAAAGTTGGACCGTATCATCATATGGTTTTTGCTGTTGGTGATATGGCAGTGCACTGTCGGCCAGGTAATTTTGTTGCAATATCTGTTGGTGGATCCCACTCCTCATTAATACTAAGAAGAGCTTTTGCGATTTATCGAGCAATTGATAAGGGCCCAATGGGTGGAAGTATTGAATTAGTGATTGCCCCCCATGGCGAGGGAAGTAAGTGGCTATGTTCAAGAATTGTTGGTGATTTCATTGATCTAATTGGTCCACTTGGTACTGCATTTGGAATCCCAACCACAAATGCGAACACAATGTTAATCGGTGGCGGGTATGGTTCTGCACCATTATTTGCTCTTGCTGAGCTGCTAAAAAATCGTGGTTGTCGGGTTGATATGGTTTTAGGTGCCAGTACTGCTAACAAAATTTACGCCCCACTTGAGGGCAAGCGAAGTGTTTCTTCTTTAACTCTAACCACTGATGATGGAAGCACTGGCATACATGGCCAGATAAGTGAGGCAATTCCGCGTTTAATTCGTGAGTTTGGGACTGAGGTTATTTACTCCTGTGGACCGATGGGGATGCTTGGTGCAATTGCCAAAATTGCTGATGAGTTTGATTTGGCGCATCAGTGCGCAGTTGAGGAAGCGATGGCATGTGGTGTTGGGGTTTGTATGACCTGTGTTGTACCAATAAAACATGAAGATGGCATAAAAATGGTACGCACCTGTATTGATGGTCCAGTAATGGATGGTGCTGAGATTATCTGGGATAAAAAAACAGTTTTGGATGGGTTATAACCATGTCAACACTGGATTTTTCAACAAAGATTGGTAGCAAGAGATTTTCTAACCCAATCTTTACCGCAAGTGGATGCGCCAGCTCTGGTCAAGAATTATCGCAGTTTTTTCCATTGAGTGAACTCGGTGCAATCGTAACTAAATCAATTATGACTAAACCTAGGACTGGCCGTGCAACACCACGAATGGCAGAGACACCAAGTGGGATGCTTAATTCAATTGGTTTACAAGGCCCAGGTATAGATACATTCCTAGAGAAAGATATTCCATGGCTAGTTGAACAGAAAGCTAAAATAATAGTTTCAATTGCGGGTGAAACTGTCGATGAGTATGGAGTCTTATCCCGTAGATTGCGAGCGGTATCTGGCATTAGTGCGGTTGAAGTAAATATCTCATGCCCTAACGTGGAAAATCGTGGACAGGTTTTTGCTTGTCATCCTGACACAGCTGTTGCGGTGATTGAAGCAGTTAGAAGAAATATCGGTGGGGAGCTACCAATAGTTGCAAAGTTATCACCGGATGTAACCGATATTGTTGAGATTGCGGCGTCTGTAATTAATGCTGGAGTTGATGGGCTGGCATTAATAAATACATTGCTTGGAATGGTTATTGATACAAACACCATGAAGCCAAAGTTGGCCGGAAAGACTGGCGGTTTATCAGGCCCTGCCATTAGGCCTGTTGCAGTTCGTGCTATTTATCAAGTTCACCAAGCTTTTCCCAATATACCAATCGTCGGCATGGGTGGCGTTGCAAGTGGTCGGGATGCACTTGAATTAATTTTGGCTGGCGCAAGTGCGGTTTCCATTGGAACGGCAACCTTTGGAAATCCAAATGCAGCTATGCAAATAAAAGAAGAATTAGCAGAGTTACTTACTCAAAAAGGGTTTAATGATTTTCGAGATGCAATCGGTTTTGCCCATCGGGGAATTTAATGAAGCTACCGATAATTCTTGCCCTAGATACTAAGGATCTATCTCAGGCAGCATGTTGGATTAAAGCTTCAAATGATTTTATTGATCACTACAAGATTGGGCTTGAATTTTATCTACGTCATGGTGGCGATGGTATTAAGCGGTTGCGCCAGGTTGCAGAGTTCGAGTTATTTTTAGATCTAAAGTTATATGACATCCCAAATACAGTTAAGGGTGCGGTTGAGTCAGTTAGTGATTTAGCACCAAAATTTCTAACAGTTCATGCATCTGGTGGAAGTAAAATGATTAAGGCTGCATCAGATGCACTGCCAAATGGATCAATCACTGCGGTAACTGTCTTAACTTCCTTTTCTCAATCAGAGTTTGATTTAATGGGTCAGAAATCTACGATTGAAGAGACCACAAAAAATTGGGCACAGATGGCACTTAAGTCAGGAGCTACTTCATTAGTAAGTTCGCCATTTGAGGTTGGATCTTTGCGTGCAATTTCAAAAGATGCAGTATTAATAACACCGGGCGTGCGGGTTGAAGGTGATGATGCGGGCGATCAAGTTCGGATCATGTCACCAAAGGATGCGATAGCTGCTGGTGCTGATTTTGTAGTGATTGGTAGATCGATCACCTCTATGTGGGATGGTTCTGACACAATGATGCGCAAAAAGATTGAGCAAATCGCCAGTACCCTTGGCTAATATGTTGCCACCTCGATTAAGCCGTCGGTCAAGACGTAAAGCTGGGCAGCGAGCTGTGGCAGCTAGACAAGAACGGGCTAAGGTAAAAGAGCAGATTACAAAGGGTGAGATATTCTTTTTTGATCTATTTGTCGATGACCGAAAATCAATTACTCGTATGAAACTAGTTGATTTACTCCAATCTGTTCCCGGTATAGGTCAATCTAGGGCTGAGATTATTTTAGAAAGAACTGGTATCTCACCATCGCGTAGAATTGGCGGGGTCGGGCATCGACAATTAGAGCTATTAAGGCAGGAGTTTCTATTGATTAAGAACTCTCGCAAAAGCGGAAAATTATTAGTTGTGTCCGGACCTAGTGGTGTTGGCAAAAGTACAATTACAAATAAATTAAGAGGTGATGAGCGATTTTGGATTTCAATCTCTGCAACTACCAGAAAGATGCGGACCGGTGAAGTAGACGGTGTCGATTATCATTTTGTTTCAGAGGAACAATTTGAGCAAATGGTCAAGCAAGATGAATTTCTTGAGTGGGCAAACTTTGCCGGAGCAAAGTATGGAACGCCTAAGAAAGCGGTAGATGAAGCACTATTGGCTGGAAAAAATGTAATACTAGAGATTGAATTAAATGGTGCACGGCAGGTTCGCAAAAATTCAAAAAATGCTATTTTGGTCTTTATCGAACCTCCATCCTGGGAGGAGTTGACTACCAGGCTAGTAAATCGAGGAACTGAATCTGAGCACTCCACTCAAACCCGCCTAGATCGTGCGCGGGAGGAGCTGAAAGCGGCAACTGAGTTTGATCATGTGGTTGTAAATCACCAGGTAGAGCAGTCAGTTGAAGAACTGGTATCTTTAGCCCTTCGCTAATCAGCTTACTTTTAAGGGGTACTTCAATGACCAATCAAGCATTAGATGGAATAACTAATCCACCAATTGATGCCCTGTTAGATAAAGCTGGATCAAAATACAGCCTAGTTCTTTATGCAGCAAAGCGTGCTCGTCAGATCAATGCTTATTACTCGCAACTTGGTGAAGGCTTACTTGAATATGTTGGCCCCCTTGTTGAAACCTATGTTCATGAGAAACCATTATCAATTGCACTTCGTGAAATTAATGAAGGCTTACTAACCATCGAAAATTTGGAACCAAAGCCAGCTGATTCAGCCAGCTAATTATCTGCCCATGTTTCCCCGTGGTCGCAAACTACTACTTGGTGTAGCCGGAGGTATTTCGGCTTACAAGTCATGCGATCTACTGCGTCGCTTGCAGGATGAAGGATTTATTGTCGATGTTGTCCCAACTGCTGCAAGCCTAAATTTTGTTGGTAAAGCAACTTGGGAAGCGCTATCTGGTCGTAAAGTAATTACAGATCTATGGTCTGATGTTGAAAACGTTCCGCATATATCTATGGCTAAAGAGAGTGATTTAATCGTAATCGCGCCAACAACTGCAGATTTGTTAGCAAAATTAGCCTCCGGCCGAGCAGATGATTTGTTAACAAATATTGTTTTAGCATCTACCTCACCAAAAATTTTAGTTCCAGCAATGCACCCAGAAATGTGGAGCAATTCTGCCACCGTAAGTAATGTAAAGATTCTTACCGAACGTGGCTTTGTGATTATCCAACCTGATGAAGGCCGGATGACTGGTGCAGATTATGGTGTTGGTAGGTACCCAGATAGTTCAAAGATTATTTCAGAAATTAGCAAAGTTGCGCTACAAACAGCTGATTTAGTTGGCAAACGCCTACTTATTACTTCGGGTGGCACTAGAGAGCCAATTGATCCAATTAGATTTATTGGAAATAGATCCTCTGGTAAACAAGGTTTTGCGTTAGCGATGGCAGCTGCCAGTAGAGGTGCGCAAGTTCATCTCGTAACAGCTAATACCGATTTACCTTTAATTGAGGGTATAACAACAACTGCAGTTGAAACGGCAGAACAAATGGCGGCTGTTCTTGCCGTTGAGTTCCCACACTGTGATGCATTGATTATGAGCGCAGCAGTAGCGGATGCAAAAATACTTAATTATTCAGATGAAAAAGTTAAGAAGGATTCATTGAAAACTCTTGAGTTAGATAAGAATCCAGATATTTTATTATCGCTTGCAAAATCAAAAAAAGATTCACAGGTAATAATTGGGTTTGCTGCTGAAACATATACCGATATTAAAGATCTTGAGCTAAGCGGATTTACAAAATTGGCTAGTAAATCACTTGATCTAATTTATGTTAATAATGTTTCCGGCGGGGCAATCTTCGGCAGTGACAAAACCCAGGGATTAATCATCGATAAAGAGAAGAATGTGATCGAAGTACCTGAAATATCTAAAGACACGCTCTCGGATATATTGCTGGATCAATTAGTAAGTAAGTTAGGTTAAGCCCATGAAAAATCGCCTTTTTACATCTGAATCAGTTACTGAAGGACATCCAGACAAGATTGCAGATCAGATATCAGATGCCATATTAGATTCACTACTATCTCAAGACTCCAAGAGTCGGGTTGCAGTTGAAACTTTAATAACGACTGGTCAAGTTCATGTTGCTGGTGAAGTAACTACTAATGGCTATGCAGATGTAATGAATATAGTTCGTGATACTGTTTTAGAGATCGGATATGACTCATCCGAAAAGGGATTTGATGGAAATAGCTGTGGAGTTTCTATATCAATAGGTCAACAATCCCAAGATATTGCACAAGGCGTTAATGATGCATTTGAAAGCAGAGTCTCATCATCAGCTGATCCTTTAGATCTACAAGGAGCCGGTGATCAAGGATTAATGTTTGGGTATGCGTGCACTGATACGCCAGAGTTAATGCCACTTCCTATTTCATTGGCTCATAAATTAGCTCAGCAACTTACCAAAGTTAGAAAAGATGGCACGCTTTCATATCTTCGACCTGATGGAAAAACGCAGGTAACAATCGAGTATCAAGGTGACAAGGCAGTTGCCCTTAATACTGTTGTTATCTCGTCCCAGCATGCACCAGATGTTGATTTAGAAAAGAAGTTAGCTCCAGAGGTTAAAAAGTATGTAATTGATCCAATTATTAAGGATTTAAATATTGATTCTTCAAATGTTAGATTGCTTATTAATCCAACTGGTCGTTTCGTTATTGGTGGACCAATGGGCGATGCCGGACTTACTGGAAGAAAGATAATTGTTGATACTTATGGCGGTATGGCTCGCCATGGTGGTGGCGCATTCTCAGGCAAAGATCCATCTAAGGTAGATAGATCTGCAGCATATGCCATGCGCTGGGTTGCAAAAAATGTGGTCGCTGCTGGTTTAGCAGATCGATGTGAAGTCCAAGTTGCGTATGCCATTGGTAAGGCTCAGCCAGTTGGATTATTTATTGAAACATTTGGGACTGAGAAATTTGATCTTGGTAAAATAAGTGATGCAGTAAAAGAAGTTTTTGATCTTCGTCCCGCCGCAATTATTCGCGATTTAAATTTGCTACGCCCAATCTATGGGAAAACTGCTGCTTATGGTCACTTCGGAAGAGAGTTACCAGATTTTTCTTGGGAGAAAACAGATCGAGCTAACGCGCTTAAGGCACTAGTTAAATAAGCAGTGGCAGCTCCACTTAAACTTAAACGGCAGGCCATTGCAAAAGTACCGCAAGGTTCTTCTCCTATAGCAAAACATTTACCAATTGCATCAATTTTAGTAGATACTCCCGTTTCACATTTAGAAGGTATTTATGATTATCTGGTTCCAGAGATATTAGATGCTGATTCAGTTGTAGGTAGCAAAGTATTAGTTGATTTTGGAAATGCAAAAGCTGAAGGAATCATTATTCAGCGAAAGGATAAAAGCGATCAAGATAAGAAACTCAAACCTATACTTGAATTAGTAGCGCCAAGTGGATTAGTCAGCAAAAGCATGCTCGAACATGTCGAAAGTGTGAGAAATAGATTTGGCGGTAGTTTTTGGTCGATTTTAAATTCATCAATACCTGGACGTGTTTTAATAGAGGAGAAGGTATTAGTTAATAATGAAATAAACGGAGTACTTCCGCAATATGAATCACCAGAAATTCGGGAAATTATTGGCAGAGCGGATTATGGCCAGTTATTAGGAAAGCAGCGTATTAAATGGGGGATTAGTTTTCCTTTAGCTGTAGACCCAAACTGGTTTCTAGTTGAGGTTGTAAAACTTAGAGCCCAAGTTAGCCAAGTTCTTTTATTAGTCCCGGATGAGAAAGATATTACCTATCTAACAGCATTGCTTAGTAGCGTATTCGGCGAAGGAGTAGTTGAGTTAGGTTCTCATCTAAGTAAGAGTGTTAGGTATCGTAACTTTTTGAGAAGTAGATACAACTCACCTTCAGTAATAATAAGTACTAGAAGTGGCGCATTTACTCACTTAGAGAAAAACGCAACAGTAATTGTTCTTTCAGATCTAGATGAATCTCATTACGAAATTCATGCTCCGGGTTGGAATACCCGTGACGTTACTTTATTACGTGACAACAATACCTCTCTAATATTTATATCTGCTTCTCACTCACTTGAGATTGCTAGATTGATTGAAATCGGGTGGTTGGATAAAAAGATGTACCGAAGAAAGAGTAACCAAAAATTCTTCACTAATGAAAATGGCAACTCATATATATTTTCAATAAAGAAGGGAATCTCTTCTGGTAATGCACTTGTATCAGTTGCAGAGAAAGGTTATGCAAATCTATTTCTCTGCTCTAGATGTCGAAATACTGCAAATTGTGAGTGCGGTGGAAAGCTACAAATCGATGGTTCGAGGAAGATTCCTACCTGCTATCTATGTAAAAAGGAATTCAATGACTGGAAATGCACATTTTGTGGCGATACTCGACCGTTTGTAATTGCGAAAGGTATTGAAAGAACAGCGGAGGAAATTGGTAAGGCGATACCAAAAATTCCAATTCTTGTCTCATCTGGAAATAAACAGATTGATGTAGTGCCGAGTGGGCGGCACATAGTTATTGCAACAACTGGGTCTGAACCAAATGGGATTTATTCAGCTATTGTGATGTTAGATGGTGAGAAGATTTTTAATCGACCTTCATTAAGAGCAGAAGAATTTGCTAAGTTTCATTGGTTTTCACTGTTGGGTAAAGCAAGCAGTACTGCAGAGATCTATTTATCACTTCCAAACCATCATCCAGCAGTCCAATCTTTACTACGAGCAGATTCAATGGCGAACTCTCTCTCTGATTTAAGTAACAGAGAGAAAGCAAAACTTCCGCCATATTATCGAGTAGCGGTAGTAGAAGGAGATAAGGAAGAGATTTCAAAGTTTGCAGAAAATTTAAGAAATAGTAAAAGCTATGAAATTACTGGTCCGGTAGCAATTGACAGATTTAAAAGTAAATTATTGATTCGAGTAAAACTAGTAGAAGGGTCACTTCTTGTTGACCTTTTAGATGATGTAGCTAAGGTGCAGGCAGTAAAACGACGGAAAATATTCAAGATCCGATTTGACCCATTTGATTTATAGCCCCTCCAACTGAAGTATCATTTACTTATGGCTATTCAACCAATCAGATTATTCGGGGATCCGGTATTAGTTACTCCGGCTTCTTTAGTAGTCGATTTTGATAAAGAGTTAAGGCAGCTGGTTGAAGACCTAACTCAAACTATGCAAGCTGCACCTGGCGCTGGTCTTGCCGCACCACAGATAGGTGTTCCACTCCGAGTTTTCGTTTGGGATATAGATGATGAAATTGGTCACCTTATTAATCCATCCCTAGATTTAAGTGATGAGATGCAAGAGGGTGAGGAGGGCTGTTTATCTTTTCCAGATCTAGTTTATGAAACACCAAGAGCATTTCGAGCAGTTGCTAAAGGTTTTAATATGCATGGCGAACCAATAATTGTGGAGGGAACTGAGTTACTTGCAAGATGCCTTCAGCATGAAACTGATCATTTAAATGGGGTTCTTTTCATCGATCGTATGAAATCTGAACAGCGTAAAATTGCGATGAAAGAGATACGTGAATCTGAATGGTTTGGGTTAGCAAGTGAATCTGGTCAATCGCCAACAATTAAAGTCTCACCTCACTCAACTTTCGGTTTAGGACTGTAGTAAATTGAAGGTTGTAGTCGCTTCTTCTTCGCCAGTAGCAATCCCGTTGATCTTGGCATTAGAGGCAAGCAATAATCATCAATTACTTTTTTTATTGACTAATCCAGACAAGGCTACTGGACGTGGAATGCATGTAGTTGCAAACGAGTTAGCAATCTGGGCTGATAAAAAGGATATTAATATAGAAAAACCCGTTAATAACGATGACCTTAAAAAAATAATTGACAATACTAAACCGGATATTGTCATAACAATTGCTTACGGACGAATAATTCCACTTGGATTGCTTGACATACCAAAATTTGGATGGATTAATGTTCATTTCTCCTTATTACCTCGCTGGCGAGGAGCTGCGCCAGTTCAGTGGGCAATTCTTAGTGGTGATAAACAAACTGGAATAACTGTTTTTAAATTGGATAAGGGGATGGATACTGGACCGGTGTATTTAGAACAAGCAACGCCAATTGATGAAAAAGAAAATTCAGGTGAGGTACTAAATAGGTTAAGTCAGATTGGTTCCGATCTTGCATTAAAGAGCATCGAACTCATTTCTGAGGGTGTAACTCCAACACCACAATCATCTAATGGAATTACTTTGGCACCAAAGATAAGTAAAAACGATGGAAAGATAGATTGGGGACAGAATACTAATCAGGTTGTGAATAGATTTCGCGCTCTATCTAGTAATCCTGGGGTGTGGAGTTTGCTGGGAGAGTCAAGAATTAAAATAGATTCGTTAGTTACAGTCTCAGTCCCAAACCAAATTAAACCAGCAGAAATTGTTGTTGATGGTGAACGTTTATTTGTAGGTGTATTAGATGGTGCAATTGAAATTCTGAGGCTAACTCCTGCAGGCCGCTCACAGATGAGTGCTGCAGAATTCATTAGAGGATTACCTAGCAGAGTTGGTTTACAACTTGGGTAAGCCAAATCCAAACCCATCTCGCCTTACAGCATATGAATTAGTGCATCAAGTAAATCGAGAAGGTGCATTCGCAAACATTAGGCTGCCTGAGTTACTATCAAAATCAAAGATGAATACTGCCGATAAAGCCTTCACAACTGAATTAGCCTATGGAACACTACGTATGCAAGGTCGCCATGACTACATACTGACCAAGTTTATTGATCGCCCATTTAATGATCTTGACCCTAAAATTGTTGATCTTCTTCGAATGGGAATACACCAGTTGACGCAAATGCGAGTTCCTGATCATGCCGCTGTATCTGAAACAGTTGAGGTTGCAAAATTGGTGGCTGGTGAATCGAAGGCATCTTATGTGAATGCAATACTACGGAAAGTTTCAGCCGATACAAATGATTTGTCTGAATTAACCAGTATGCCAAATTTGCAGAGGCTCTCTATTGAATATAGCCATCCTGAGTGGATCATCTCCTCCTTTTATGATCAACTTAAAGATTGGCAGAAAGTAGAAGATCTATTGAAAGCCAATAATTTGCCAGCAGAACCTGATGTAGTTGCATGGCCAGGTAAATCTACAATTACTGAGTTGTGTGAGGCTGGTGCTACTAAATTATCTGGGTATCAAAACGGAGCAAATATATCTGGCGTACCATCTGAGTTTGCGCCAATAATTGAAAGAAGGGCAGGCGTACAAGATCGCGGATCGCAAGCTGTCGTTGAAAATTTTCTAGCAACAATGCAACCTGGACTATCTTGGCTTGATATGTGCGCTGGTCCTGGAGGAAAAGCTGCATACCTTTTTAATTCATTAAGGGAGCAGGATCCATCGGCGAAATTTCTTGCGAATGAGCCAATCCCGCATCGTGCAGAGTTGGTAAAACGAGTTGTAAACAATCAACAAGTTGTTAGTTTTGATGGTACTGACTCAAGTAATTTTAATGAGAGATTTGATCGGATATTAGTGGATGCACCGTGCACTGGACTTGGCGCACTACGAAGAAGGCCAGAAGCTAGGTGGCGAAAATCTTTGAAGGATTTGAAGGAATTAGTAACTTTGCAACGCAATTTATTAAGCAGTGCTTACCTACTACTAAACCCTGGTGGACTTATTGCTTACGTTACATGCTCACCTCATTTAGCGGAGACTAAAGCCCAAGTAATTGATTTTCTTGATGCGCACTCAGATATGAAGATTCTGCCTATCCCTACTTTTGCTACTGCCCATCTGCAAGGTCTTCAAGATGATGGAAGTATGCAGCTTTGGACACACCTAGATCAATCAGACGGAATGTTTATGGTTCTTTTCGAGAAGGTTGGTTAAATTAGATATGAAGAACCAAGTATTTATCTGTCCAAGTATTCTCAACGCCAATTTTGATGATCTCGAAAATGAGATTAATAAAGTAAAAGAAGTCTCCGATATGTTGCATTTAGACATTATGGACAACAAGTTCGTGCCAAATTTTACTTTTGATTTTAAGCAAGCAATTGAAATTATCAAATTCTCATCATTACCTGTTGATGCCCACCTTATGATTGAAGATCCAGATAATCTCGCTCCTAAGTATGCGCAAAATGGTTGTGATTCGGTTACTTTCCACTATGAAGCTGCCAAAAATGTTCGCCAAACTATTTTAGACATTAAATCTAACGGTTCGAAAGTTGGGTTAGCGATAAAGCCAGCGACAGATTTTTCTATTGTTGAGGAGTTCATAGAGGAAATAGATATGTTATTAATTATGACAGTTGAACCTGGTTTCGGAGGTCAATCATTTATGAGTGAGCAAATGAGTAAAGTTGCAATTGCAAGGTCTCGAATCAATAGATGTAAAGATCCGATTCCTCTTCTTCAGATCGACGGGGGAGTATCTGAATCTACTATTGAAATTGCTGCCAATTCTGGCGCTAATTGTTTTGTGGCTGGTAGTGCAGTTTATAAATCTAGTGATCCAGCCGAAATGGTGAATAAATTACGCAACCTTGCTCAGAAAAGTTTTAAGAATTAGGTTGAATACCCATTAACAATAGGACTGTTGAAAGATCAGAAGTACTAATTGTAGTTGCAGCAGCAGCAGCCACTTTTGGTTTTGCATTGAAAGCTATGCCTAAACCTGCCGCCTCAATCATGTCTAAATCATTTGCACCGTCACCTATTGCAACAGTTTGCGAAAGATCAACACCTTCTTTTTCTGCAAATTCAACCAACGATTTATATTTAGCAACTCGATCAATCACTTCACCTTCACATTTTCCGGTTAATTTTCCATTGGCAATTTGTAGTTTATTTGCTCGGTAGTAATCAATCTTCAAATCTTTAAGAATTGGCTCAATTACATCTATAAATCCACCAGAAACTACGCCGACCTTGTGACCCTGCTTATGAAGAGTTTGTATCAATTTCTCGGCTCCGTTAGTCAAAGTAATCTCTTTGCGCACATCAATAATTACCGATTCATCTAATCCAGTTAATAGTGCGACTCTGGCAGATAGTGCTTCAGAGAAATCTAATTCACCGGACATAGCCTTTGCCGTTATTTCTGAAACTTGGTCTAATTTACCGGCATGCTTTGCTAAAAGGTCAATTACCTCTTGCTGTATTAAGGTGGAATCCATATCAAGTAGAACCAATCTTTTTGCTTCCCGACTCCTATTGCTTGGCTCGACTGCTAGATCGATACGGTTTGTAATTGCCACTTTTGCTAAAGCTCGCTGCACATCCTTGATAGATTTATTAGGAATCTGAATATTTAGCTCAAATGCCAGTACTGGCGTTGTTGCGGTTCTACGAATTGCGAGAATATTTCCACCAAGTTTTCCAATTTCATCAGCAACTGCTGCGATAGGTGCCGGATTAATACTTTCACCAATAATTACCACGTTAAGTTGCTCTGAATCAGCTACTAATTGCTCATGATGAACAAAATCGATAGCGATATCTAGGCCAATCTTCTCTTGCAGCAGTTGCAGATCGGCAGCAACCGCTTCAGCATGATCCTCATTAAGCGTTATTAAGACGGTTAGAAGTAGTCGATCTCTAATTATTAGTTGCTCAATATCTACGACACTTACCGCGAACTCTGAAAGAACATTCATCAGGCTTTGAGTAATTCCAGGACGGTCTTCGCCTGAAACCAGAATAAGCCCGGTAAAGGCAGGGGGATTTTTATTCGGCATTGGGTCAGATTAACCGTATTACCCCATCTGGCGCGGTATCTTTCATCCTTATGAGCGCAATATTAGAGTTATCAAATATAAGCGTTCGCAGAGGTGAGCGAGTAATCCTTGGCCCGGTTGATTGGCATGTTTTAGATGGCCAACGATGGGTAATTCTTGGCCCGAATGGAGCAGGTAAAACTACATTACTGCAGATATGTTCTTCACTGATTCACCCAACAACTGGCACTATCAAAATTCTCGGTGAACAACTCGGCAAAGTGGATGTTTTTGAGTTAAGAACCAGAATTGGTTTGAGCTCTTCTGCTTTAGTTGAACAATTACCACTGGATGAATTGGTTATGGATGTTGTCTTAACTGCCGCCTACGCAATGCTCGGTCGTTGGCAGGAACGATATGACTTATGGGATGAATCCCGAGCAATGGCACTCCTTACTGCCCTTGGCGTGCGCGAATTAGGGGATCGATTATTTGGCTCACTTAGCGAAGGTGAAAAAAAGCGGGTACAAATTGCTCGCTCGCTCATGGCAGATCCGGAATTACTACTTTTAGATGAGCCGGCTTCATCGCTTGATTTAGGCGGAAGAGAAGATTTGTTAAAGAGAATAGAAACCTTTGCAAAAGATCCACTAGCACCTGCAACAGTGATTGTGACGCACCATATTGAAGAGATTCCAGTCGGAACTACCCACGCCTTGCTGCTTCGAAGTGGAGCTGTAATTGCTCAAGGAGAGATTAACTCTGTAATAACTGATCAAAATCTCTCAGATGCATATGGTTTGGCGATTTCAGTTCAGGCCGAGAGCGGTCGGTTTTTTGCCCGTGCCCGTTGACTTATTGGGCCTACTGCCAAAACCATGGCATGAAGTTAGTGACTTACAAACACTAAGTAATATCTCAGAAATACTACCTAGTGTTTTTCTTCCAAGTGAGAAAAATATTTTTGCAGCTTTTTCAAGTAATCCAAATTCAATCAGGGTACTTATTGTTGGCCAGGATCCATATCCAAACCCAGATTATGCAAATGGCTTGGCGTTCTCAATCTCTCCAAGTATTACGAAATTACCAGCATCCCTAAAAAATATTTATAAGGAGCTAGAGAGTGACTTAGGAATAAAAAGAAATAATGGTGATTTATCAGACTGGGCTAACCAAGGAGTTCTTTTAATTAATCGCAGTCTCACAGTTGAGCCGGGTAAATCAGGCTCACATTCAGATCTTGGTTGGCAAGTATTTACAGAGTCCGTAATTAAACATTGCGCGAAGAACGGAGCTCTGGGAATTTTATGGGGAAATGAGGCACAAAAGTTATCACATTACTTCAGCAAGGATGATCTTTTTGAATCCGCCCATCCAAGCCCACTTTCTGCTTACCGTGGTTTTTTTGGATCAAAGCCATTTAGCAAAGTTAATAATCGTTTAATAGAAAAAAAATTAGAACCTATTAAATGGTAAAGGGGCGAACCAAAAGGTCCGCCCCTTTACTTAGATTTAGATTATGCAGTCCAGATATTAATTGGTGATTGCAAGAAATAAACCATGAATAATCCAGATACTAGGTACATCAAAGGATGGATTTCCTTTGAGCGTCCTTGGAATACTCTAATAACTACAAATGAGACAAATCCTGCTCCGATACCTACAGAAATATTGTAAGTAAATGGCATCAAGATAATGGTTAAGAATGCTGGAATTGCAATTCCAAGATCATCCCAATCGATTCCCTTGATTTGACTCATCATTAAGAAACCAACAATTACAAGAGCTGGGGTAGCAGCTTCGTAAGGGATGATTGCAACAAGAGGGGCTAGGAAGGTTGTAAGCAGGAATAGAACTCCAGTAACAACTGAAGCAAGACCTGTTCTTGCACCTTCTCCAACACCAGAGGCTGATTCGATGTATGAGGTGTTAGAAGAAACTGAACCAGCACCACCGGCAGCAGCAGCCAATGAGTCAATAAGAAGAATGCGCTCAGCACCTTCTACATTGCCATTGCGATCAACTAGGCCTGCTTGGTGACCAATTGCAGTCATTGTTCCCATAGTGTCAAAGAAGTCAGCTAGTAGAAGTGTGAATACTAGAAGAAGTGCTGCAACGATTGAGATACGGTCAAATCCACCAAGAAGGTTGAAATCACCAATTATGTCAAACTTAGGAGTTGCTGCAATTGCATCAGGCATAGCAGGAACATTTAAGCCCCAGCCCTTTGGATTTACAGTTCCAGTTGCACCATCAAAGTTTGGACCAATTTTGAATGCTGATTCGACAGCGATAGCAACCACAGTTGCTGCAACGATTCCAATTAGAAGTGCGCCCTTAACTTTTTTCACAGTTAATCCGATCATTAAGAACAGACCAAATGCGAATACAAGTACAGGCCAACCAACTAGATTGCCGTTGTCGCCAAGAGTTACAGGGACAGGACCTGAGCCAGTTCTGCGAACGAAACCAGCATCAACTAATCCAATTAAGGCGATGAAAAGGCCGATACCAACTGAGATAGCGATCTTTAATTGACCAGGTACAGCTTTGAAAACCGCAATACGGAATCCAGTTAGTACCAAGACAAGAATAATTAGGCCTTCAAGAACAATAAGACCCATGGCATCTGCCCAGGTCATCTTGGAGGCAATGCCAACGGCAACGAAGGTATTTAAACCTAGGCCGGTAGCAAGAGCTAATGGAAAGTTTGCGACTACGCCCATCAGGATGGTCATAACGCCTGCGATAAGTGCGGTAGCAGCAGCAACTAATGCAAGATTAGGTGCGTCGCCTCCGCCAATGAATTTTCCATCAGCATCTTTAGCAAGACCGATGATTAATGGATTAAGCGCAACGATGTAAGCCATTGTGAAAAATGTGACGACTCCGCCACGGATTTCTCGACCTACAGTTGAGCCACGCTGACTGATTTTAAAGAAGCTATCAAGCATGGAGGTACCTTTCTGTTTTTTATACATGGTGTTTTCGACATGTAGTCAGATGCGGTCTAACAAGCCGTGGGAATGGCTTAAATCTATTGGCTACTTGGTGGTAAGTCGGTCTACGACACCGAGGGAAATTGCCACTGATTGGCCTATAAGCAGTGCAAATAGCAGGGTTCCGATACCCAATGAGCCTCCAAGCGCCGCCCCAGTACTGGCGGCGATTATCTCTATTCCTAATCTCACCCTTCCAACTCGCACCCCAGTTTTGTAATGCAACCCGGTCATCAGACCATCGCGAGGTCCAGTTCCAAGTCCGCAGGTTATGTAAAGAGATGAACCGGCGCCAACTAACGCTATTCCAAATAAAATATAAAAATATTTTGCAAAAGTATTATCAACTGACGGTATAAAAAACAATCCAACCTCAATTGCGGCCGCAATTACAACAATATTAGCTATCGTTCCAAATCCCGGTTTTTGCCTAAGCGGAATCCATAGTAAAAGCACAAGCACTGAAACTAAAAATGTCGATTCACCAATATTTAAAACGGTGTGAAGTGATATTCCTTCTGAAAGAACTACCCAAGGTGAGTTACCAAGGCCTGTTACAACTAGAAATGCCTCACCTATTCCAAATATTGTTAAACCAAACAAAAGAATGGCAAGTCTTTGAATGTGATGTTTGCCAGTACCAAGTGACCATGTGGAATCAGCTCGCCATGGGGTATTTGGAATTGTTCTAGATGGCCGCAGCATATTAAGTATTCTTTTAGACAGGTTATCACCGTTTGTTGACATGCTCACTGCTAAACTCTAGCCCACAACAACTACCGATTGGGTTATTTTGAGTTTTACCTATGGTCAAGCAGTTATAACTGGATTTATTCAGGGCATAACTGAGTTATTTCCAATCTCAAGCCTTGGGCATGCGATTTTGATACCAGCATGGATTGGCGGATCATTCAGAGAGTTTATTAGCGAAGAAAATCAAGCTTATTTGTTAATTACGATTGCTATGCATCTTGCTAGCTCAATTGCATTATTTATTGTATTTAGAAAACGGTGGATCGGATTAATTGGCGGGACCTATAGAGCATTTAAGTCCAGGAATTTTCAATCAACTCCGTTTAGAGTACTTGGCTATATTGTTATTGCAACTATTCCGGTTGGAATCCTAGGGGTTGTCTTTGGAGATTATTTCCAAAGTATTTTCGGCAAACCTCAGTACTCAGCAGTTTTTCTCACTATCAACGGATTACTTTTAATTACTGCCGAAAGATTGTCTAGGCGAGATATTGCTCATGAGTATCATGATTCCGATGCAGAGATTGATCACCGAGTAAATGCAAAGAGTGCAGTCGTAATTGGTTTTGGACAAAGCCTGGCTCTATTTGCCGGAATTAGTAGATTTGGTGTCACTATGAGCGCCGGATTACTTCGCAAATTGAATCACTCTGTTGCCTCTGATTTTGCCTTCCTGCTTTCATTACCAGTAATTGTTGGTGCATCAATTGTAAAATTACCAGAATTATTCACCAGTGATGCTAAACAGCTACTCGGCCAAATCTTGGTCGGTTCACTAGTCTCATTTGTTGCAACATATTTCAGTGTTTCATTCTTAGTTCGATGGTTTAAAACGAAAACACTTTATCCCTTTGCAATTTATTGTCTTATAGTTGGTATTGCCTCATTTGTTAGGTTCGCCTAGTGTTTCCAGGTTTTGGAACTGTTTTAAATATCGCAACAATTATTATTGGTGGCACCTTAGGTGTCTTTATTGGCGGGAAGATAAGTGAAAAACTTAGAAACCTAATAACTGATGTTTTAGGTTGCGTAACAATAATCTCAGCTGCTGATGCTTTATCTGCTTATTGGCATAAAGATCTTCATGATGCGATGCCAAAGGGTTGGGTCATTTTAGTTGTTGTGTTTTCTCTACTTGCTGGAGCTGTAATCGGTTCTTTACTAAAAATTGAAGACCGACTTGAGAATGTTGGCGTATCGCTTAAAAAGAGATTTAGCAAAGATGGCGGCTCAAACTTTGTTGAAGGATTTGTTTCTGCTTCATTGATTTTTGCAATTGGACCCCTTGCAATTCTTGGCAGCATCTCTGATGGCATGGGAACTGGTATTGATCAGTTGGTTTTGAAGAGCACACTGGATGGTTTTACATCCCTTGCGTTTGCTGCATCCCTTGGCTGGGGAGTGGCATTATCAAGTCTGCCTGTAGGTATTTATCAATTTATCTGGACAGCTATCGGCTTATTTTTAGGTTCAATTCTGGCTGATTACCAAGTTTCAGCAATGACTGCAGTTGGTGGCATATTGCTGGTTGGAATTGCCTTGCGGCTCCTTAGAATTAAGCAAATTGCGGTTGGCAATCTTCTTCCAGCTTTAGCTTTAGCGCCATTGCTGGCGCTGGCTGCCCACCAATTTGCTTAAAAGCTTTTCGCGTCAATTACAAAGCGGTATTTAACATCACTTGCCACAGTTCGATCATAAGCTTTGTTTATATAATCAGATTTAATTACCTCAACATCGCTAACAATATTGTGTTGGCCACAAAAATTTAACATCTCCTGCAGCTGAGCAATTCCACCAATCATTGAACCAGCCAAGGATCTTCTTTGGCCAAGTAATGTTCCAGCATTAATGGCATAAGGCTTACCAGGTAAGCCAATGACAACTAAGGTTCCATCCAATTTTAGAAATTGTAGATACGGATCTAGATCTAGGTCTGCTGAAACCGTATTCAAAATCAAATCGAAACTCATATTTAACTTTGATAGTGATTTCATATCTTTTGTTACAACAAAATGATCTGCACCCATTGCTTTCGCATCAGATTCCTTCTCAGGTGAGTGGGAGAAGACTGTAGTTTCAGCACCTAATGCATGAGCGAATTTAAGACCCATATGGCCAAGGCCACCTAATCCCATAATGCCAACTTTTTTACCAGGGCCGGCATTCCAATTCTTAAGTGGTGAATAAAGTGTTATTCCAGCACACATAAGTGGTGCAACTCCAGCGAGATCTAGATTTGAAGGAACATGCACTGCGTAGTCCTCATCAATAACAAACTTATCCGAGTAGCCACCTTGCGCAATTGTCTTACCATCACGCTCAAGTGCGTTGTATGTTCCAGTCATTCCTTCAACACAATATTGTTCAAGTCCGGCATTACAGCTAGAACACTTGCGGCAGGAATCAACAAAAACTCCAACTCCAATTATTTCGCCCACTTTAAATTTACTTACCTGGGAGCCAATCTCAATAACTTTTCCAACAATCTCATGGCCAGGGACCATTGGAAATATCGAAGGACCCCACTCTTCACGAGCTTGGTGAATATCGGAGTGACAAATTCCAGCGTAGTAAATATCAAGTGCTACATCTCGTGGTTTTAGCTCTCTACGTTCAAACTCAAAACTTTCAAGTAATGCTCCAGCTGATTTTGCGGCGTATCCTTTAGTTTTCATTTTGCCTTTCTTTAGTTATTAAACGGCAGAGATTGTTCTGCTGCTGGATTTGAAACCTTGGATGTTACTTTGCGCATATGGTGCCGTCTGCATAAAACTTCATAAGCAACCGTGGAGGAGGTGCTGACATCGCCAACTACAACCTGCTCGCCTTCAGTTACCATCTTTCCATCAACAGTACGGGCATTATGGGTTGCTCGCTCGCCACACCAGCAAAGTGCTTCAACTTGCAAGGTTTGCACCCGATCAGCTAACTCAACTAGGCGGGCACTTCCTGGGAATAACTTTGTTCTAAAGTCAGAGAGAATTCCAAATGCATAAACATCAATTCCCAAGCCATCAACAATTTTTGCAAGCTGCTCAATTTGTTCTGGCGTGTAGAACTGGGCTTCATCACAAATAATAAAACTAATTCGACCGCCAATAGATAATCTTTCAACAATTAATTTGTGTATGTCTAGATCAGTATCAACTTCAAGTGCTTCAATTTGCAATCCAAGACGAGAAGAAATTAAACCTTTGCCTGCTCTATCTTTACTGGTAAAGATAACTCCATCTCTGCCACGGGAGCGATGGTTATGGGCAGTTTGCAAAGCCAAAGTGGATTTACCACTATCCATCGTTCCGCAGTAATAGATCAGTTCGGCCATAAGGTCATTCTGCCAAGATTGTGTTGATTTGTAGACCACCATGGGCCTGATTGATCCGTGATCTTCCACCTAATTCAGCTATTTCAATCAGGAAACATGCTCCAACGGGTATTAACTTCGCCTGAAGTATCAAATCTATGGCAGCAATAGCAGTTCCACCAGTGGCTAATACATCATCAACAATTAAAACCTTTTTACCTGCTGGAATTATGTTGGCATGTATTTCAAGAGTTGCCTGTCCATACTCAAGATCATAACTTTGCGAAATTGTTTCACCTGGTAATTTTCCTACTTTACGGATTGGGATAAACCCTTTATTGCTAAGGGATGCAGCAGCTGCAGCAAAAATAAATCCTCGCGCCTCAATGCCAGCTAGATAATCAGCCTGTTCTGCTAAATCAGCAATCTCTTGGCAGCTTTGCTTAAACATTTTTGCGTCAGCAAGGAGGGGTGTTATATCTTTGAAAATAATTCCAGGTTTTGGGAAATCTGGAATTACTCTGATCAGATTTGAGGCCGCTTTATCCACCTGCGCATCTTATTGTTACCTTTTAGGATATTAGGCGTGTCCGAGAGGGGAGTTGAACCCCTAAGCCCTTACGGGCACTAACACCTCAAGCTAGCGCGTCTGCCAATTCCGCCACCCGGACCTACTTTTATTTTAACGCAATCTGAAATCAATGGAAATCCAAATTATATAGGAGAATAGCCTCATGAAATTGAGTGCTGATCAGATCATTGAATTAGAGAACGAAACGATATTGCTTTGCCAAGAAATGATTCGTATTCCTAGCGTTAACCATGGCGAAGGTCGTGGTGATGAAAAAGCAATGGCGGAATATGTTGCAAGTAAATTATCTGAGGTCGGCATTAAAAGTGAGTTAATTGAAACGGCCCCAAACCGAGTAAATGTGGTGGCAAAGATTGAAGGCAGCGATCCGAAACGTCCTGGCTTAGTTTTACATGGACATATCGACGTAGTTCCAGTAAATGCCGATGATTGGTCAGTCGATCCATTTAGCGGCCTAATAAAAGATGGATTTATTTGGGGCCGCGGAGCAGTTGATATGAAGGATATGGATGCCATGATCTTGGCATCGGTGAGAATGTGGCAACGGATTGGCTATAAACCACCTAGAAATATTTTGCTTGTTTTCTTTGCAGATGAGGAAGCTGGTTCTAACTATGGATCTCGTTGGTTGGTTAAGCATCGACCAGAGATTTTTGATGGTTACAGCGAAGCTGTGTCAGAGGTGGGCGGGTTTTCAATAACTATTACTGGCGAGCACCGCTTGTATCTTATTGAAGCTGCACAAAAAGGTATTCAATGGTTAAAACTTACTGCTAAAGGAACGGCTGGACATGGCTCTTTTATAAATAAAGATAATTCCGTTACAAAAGTTGCTGATGCAGTTTCTAGAATTGGTAATTATGAATGGCCGCAACTTGAGACAAAAACCAGCAGTTTACTTTTTAGAAAAATTGCAGAACTTACCGGCGATAAATATGATGCTAAAAATGTGAAACCATTACTCCATCATTTAGGTGATGCAGTAAAAATGCTGGGTGCAACCATTTCTAACACCGCCAATCCAACAATGCTTGAGGCTGGATATAAAGTTAATGTGATTCCTCAAAGTGCAAGTGCCACAGTTGATGGCAGGTTCTTGCCTGGATATGAGGAGCAACTGCATCAAACTATTAAAAAACTTGCAGGTGATGAGATTGAAGTTGAGATTTTAACCCGAGATATAGCCCTTGAGGTTGAATTTGCGGGCCCGTTAGTTAAAGCAATGTGCGATGCGATTAATGGAGAAGATGCCGCTGGCATTCCAGTTCCCTACCTAATGAGCGGTGGAACTGATAACAAAGCGCTGCATGATTTAGGAATTGTTGGTTATGGGTTTTCTCCACTTAAGTTACCTAAAGATTTGGATTTCTTTGCTCTATTCCATGGCGTGGATGAGCGGGTACCAATTGAAGGATTAAAATTTGGCGTTAGAGTTTTATATGAGTTTTTGGAGAATGTTTAATTAGAGGCTGAAACCTCATTTAATGCCTGCCTAACCTGTTCTGGCAAAGTAATTTGTTCAACGGTAAGTATTCCGCGAAGTTGCGCACCGGTTCTTGCGCCAATTAACGCACTTGTTACACCTGGTGCATCTCGAACCCAGGAGAGTGCTACCTCAAGAGGTGAGTAACCCAATCCTTCAGCTGCCACGCAAACCGCTTCAACAATCTGGTTTGCCCGCTCTGAAAGATATGGTTCAACAAAATTAGCAAAGTGTGGTGACGCACCTCGAGAGTCTGATGGCACCCCGCCACGGTACTTTCCAGTTAAAACTCCTCTGCCAAGGGGTGACCACGCTAAGAAACCGAGATTTAAAGCTGACGAAGCAGGGATTACTTCTTCTTCTGCCTTGCGATTTAATAACGAATATTCATTTTGAGCAGCGATAATTGCAGCTTTGCCAAAAATTGGATTTTGCAATGTGGTACTTCTTGCTAATTGCCACCCATTAAAGTTACAGACACTTACATACCGTGCTTTTCCAGAGCTAGTTGCATAATCTAAAGCAGATAAAGTTTCCTCAAGTGGCGTATTTTTATCCCAGGTATGAATTTGCCAAAGATCAACGTAATCAACATTTAATCTTGTTAGAGATCTATCTAAATCCGATATTAATTCATTGCGTGAATTATTGATTTGGCGTGAACCATCTTTAAAAGTTATTCCACCCTTTGTTGCAATAAAAAGATCATCTCGTTTAATAAGTGTGCCAATAAATCCACCCAGAACGCGTTCGGCATCACCATCTGCATATACAGCTGCGGTATCAACTAAATTTCCGCCCGCCTCAACAAAGTACTGCAGCTGCTGTGCAGCTTCATTTTCGTCAGTATCGCGCCCCCAGGTCATAGTGCCTAGACCAAGTCGGGAGATTGATACTCCGCCTAATTTACGTCGTTCCATGGCTGGCAGGCTAGCAACAAGAGCGGTAAAAGATCGGTAACCTTGCCAAATGCCGATTGTCTATCTTTTGCGTCATGCCCAATCAGTGGCGAATGTCAAAGGAATATTGGCTGGCCAGGATGATTCAGTTGAGTTATCAAAAGAAGGATTTAAACAAGCACAAGCTCTGATTCCATACCTTAAACCCATCAATTTTTCCCAGGTTTATTCAAGCCCAATGACTAGATGCATTCAGACGGTCACGCCATTTATGGTTAAAAATCCAGACTTAAAGTTTGAGGTCGATGAAAGAATAATTGAAATGAATTATGGGGATTGGTCAGGTAAAAAACTTTCAAAGCTGAGTAAGGACAAAAAGTGGCGAAGTGTTCAAACAAAGCCATCTACCTTCACATTTCCAGACGGAGAAAGTTTTAAAAGTATGCGGAAGAGAGTTGACCTGATGCTAACGGATTTAGCAGGAAAGAAGGGTCCAGTACTGGTTGTTACTCACGGAGATATCATAAAAATGATGATTACTTCTAGCCTTGGCTTGCCAATAGATCGCTTCCAAAGCTTCGTCGCAGAACCAGCATCGCTAACAGTTATTAATTTGGAAAAATCTAAATCTACGATATTGCAAAGCAATTATAAACTCGCTGAAAATGGAATAAAGAAATTTAAGAGCAATCAGATTGGCGGTGGTGATACTTTGGCATCACTTCGCCAATGGTGGTGGAAGTAGATGCCCAGGATTATCTATAGGCATGAACCAGCAACTAGATTTATTGTTAGTGCCATTGGCGAGCCAGGTCAGAGGCAGTTCTTTATTCAAGTTAAATCTGCTGATGGGTTAAATTCTGTAACTTTGGAAAAGAATCAAGTTATTGCACTTACTGAAAGATTTGAGGATTTAATTCGTGAGTTAAGGCGCGGAAAACTCGCTTCTACTGGAGATATATTGGCTGCTGCTGAGATTGATAATGAATCCATGGAGTTGCCTATTGATGAGGATTTTCAGGTCGGAATAATTAGTATTACTTGGGAGAATGGTTTAGTTGTAGTAAATATTCAAGCAGCCTCTCAGGATGACGAACTAGTTCTAGATGATATTGATTATGGCCCAGATCTTTTGATTGCATCTCTTAGAATTTCTCAGGTCAAAGGCTTTTGTGAACGTGCTACCGCTTTAGTAAACGCTGGAAGGCCTGCTTGCCCATTTTGTGGTTTACCAATTGATCCGCTTAGTCATCTATGTCCACGAGCAAATGGTTATCGCAGATGAAAGGCGCAGCAGATTTAATTCTGAATGGAGAGCTCACAGTAGTCGGCCGATTAGTTGATGCATCTAATGCAACTTTGTTGGCACAAGTTGTCGGTACAGATCCGATTATTGAGGTCATCTACAAACCAGTTGCCGGAGAGCGACCACTCTGGGATTTTCCAGATGGCAATCTTGCCTTCCGTGAGTACTCAGCATATTTGTTAAGTGATTTAGCAAAATTTAATATAGTTCCATATACCGTGCTACGGGAAGGTCCATTTGGGTTCGGCATGGTTCAAGAATGGATTCATATTGATGATTCAGTTGATGTTGTCGAGTTTGGTCAAAGTGATGACGCCCAACTACGTAAGTTAGCCTTGTTTGATGCAATTATTAATAATACCGACCGCAAATTTGGCCACTTGTTAGTTGATATAAATGGCGCATTAAAAGGTTGTGACCACGGAGTTTCTTTTCATTCTGAAGACAAACTAAGAACAGTCCTATGGCAATTTGCCAACGAAAAGTTTTCTACTAATGAGATAGCCCTGCTTAACAATGTAAAGGGCTTAGATTTAGATTTATTTAAGGAATATTTAACCCCGGATGAGATCGGTGCACTAAGCAGGAGAATTGAGCAGTTAGCCACCAACGGCATATTTCCAGAACCAAGCCAAAGCTGGCCGGCAGTGCCATGGCCACCGGTCTAAAGAGAGATAATTAGATATGAACTCATGGCCTAGTTTCTACTTGCCACTACTTTCTAATACTTCATTCCCTAATCTAAAACTTAAGGATTCCAGTAAAGGTTTGTTGGAGATTGCCAATAGTGAAGTATTTAAGATGTATGTTTGTGGAATCACGCCATATGACGCAACCCATTTAGGACATGCCGCAACATACCTAAGTTTTGATTTAATAAATCGCTATCAAACCTTGAAAAATTCCTCAGTAAAGTTTGTAGAAAACATTACAGATATAGATGATCCACTTCTTGAGCGAGCCAAGCGAGACAAGCAAGATTGGCAGGTATTAGCGACCTCACAGATCGATCTTTACCGTTCCGATATGGCATCTCTGAGAGTATTACCACCTGAAAACTTTATAAAAGTCACCGATTCAATGCACCTAATTGAAAAATTTATAAAGAAATTATCTAATAACGGATATTTGTATGAATTGAATGGTGACTTTTACTTCACTGTTGAATCTTTTCTTAAAACTCTGCCAATTTCTATAGAGGAAGCAATCGCAATATTTGCTGAGCGAGGTGGTGATCCAAAGCGAGAAGGCAAAAAACATCCGTTGGATCCGGTTATCTGGCTTGCGAATGTAGGAGATGACCCAGGGTGGGATAGCGAATTGGGATTTGGCCGACCTGGTTGGCACGTTGAGTGCACTGCGATCGCATGTGAGTATTTGGATGATGAAACAAGTAATCCAATTATAGATTTACAAGGCGGGGGAAGTGACTTGATATTTCCGCACCATTTTATGAGTGAACAAATTGTGAAAGCCGCCTTCGGTAGAGAGTTTGCTAGATATTATGTTCACGCCGCGATGATTGGTTTAGACGGTGAAAAGATGAGTAAATCTAAAGGAAATCTTGTATTTGTTTCAAAATTACTTTCAGATGGGGTTGATCCGATGGTTATTAGATGGGCCCTTCTAAGTGGTCACTATCAGGATGATCGTCAATGGAGCGGTCAATTACTATTAAAAGCTGAAAACGAAGTCAATCAAATTCGCGTTGCTTTGGCTCAGAGTGAAGTTACAGATCCAACACAAATGATAAACGATATAGTTTCTGACATTTCAAATAATCTTGATACCCCAAATGCTTTGAAGAGATTGTTGAATTGGTCCTTAAAATCGAATAGTGATGGAAACGTTAATCAAAGCGGGGCAGTATCTAGAGCAATTGATGCACTATTGGGTTTAGCGCTCTAATTAGAGTTTGCACCCATTTACTAAGGTAAACTAAGCCAAATGAACTCACTTCGTGTTGCCTTATCAAAGCGTGTTGTTATCGCTGATGGCGCGATGGGAACGATGTTGCAGGCTAGAAATCCAAGTTTAGAGGATTTTCAAAATCATGAAGGTTGTAATGAAATTCTTAACGTAACCAGAGCAGATATTGTAAAAGCCGTACATGCTGAATACCTAGACGCTGGTGTAGATGCAATTGAAACTAATACCTTTGGTGCAAACTTTGCTAATTTAGCTGAGTATGGAATTGAAGATCGGATCTATGAACTTGCGTTCGCTGGTGCAAAGATTGCAAGAGAGGTGGCAGATCAATACTCAACTAAAGAGAATCCTCGATGGGTGCTTGGCTCACTAGGACCAGGAACAAAATTGCCAACCCTTGGACACACCACATATGAATTTCTTAAAGAAGCATATGAAACAGCATCAAAAGGGTTAATTGATGGTGGAAGTGATGCGCTATTAATTGAAACCACTCAGGATTTACTTCAAGCAAAAGCAGCGGTTAACGGGGCAAGAAATGCGATAAATAATTCTAAAAAAGATATTGTTTTAATTGCTCAAGTTACCGTTGAAACTACTGGAACAATGCTCATGGGTTCTGAAATCGGTGCTGCGTTAAACGCTCTTGAGCCGTTGGGTATTGATTTAATTGGCTTAAATTGTGCTACTGGCCCAGCTGAGATGAGCGAGCATCTTCGGGTATTAAGTAAAGGCGCAACTGCTGGAATTTCAGTAATGCCAAATGCTGGACTTCCAGTACTCGGTGAGAATGGTGCTCATTACCCACTATCTCCAGAAGAGTTAGCTAAGTCTTTAAAGCAATTTGTAATTGATTACAAAGTTAATTTAGTAGGAGGATGTTGTGGAACTACACCAGCGCATTTAAAAGAGGTGGTTAAGCAATTAAGTGGAAACAATATCTCTGAAAGAGAAGTGACTCGCGAAATCGGTGCTTCTTCTCTATATCAGTTTGCCCCTTTTCGTCAGCAGAACACTTATTTATCTATTGGTGAACGGACAAATGCAAACGGATCGAGAGCTTTCCGGGATGCACTTTTAGCAGAGGATTGGCAAAGTTGTGTTGAAATAGCTAGAGATCAAATCCGCGACGGAGCCCATATGTTAGATCTTTCCGTTGATTATGTTGGCAGAGATGGTGTTGCTGATATGAAGGAGTTGGCTTTCCGGTTTGCCACAACATCAACACTACCTATTGTTTTAGATTCAACTGAACCGGCAGTTCTAGAAGCTGGACTTAAGCAGTTAGGTGGCAGATCGGTTATCAACTCTGTCAACTACGAGGACGGAGATGGACCAACTTCAAGGTTTGCCCGAATAATGCCATTGGTAGTTGAACATGGTGCAGCAGTAATCGCTCTTACGATAGATGAAGAAGGCCAAGCCCGAGATGCTCAATGGAAATTGAAGGTTGCACGCCGTTTAATAAATGATTTAACCTCTAAATGGGGGATGAGAGTTGATGATATTTTGATCGATTGTTTAACTTTTCCAATTGCAACTGGGCAGGAAGAAACTCGTAGGGATGCAATTGAAACATTGGATGCAATAAAATCTTTAAAGGCAGAGTTTCCAAATGTGCAAACTACGCTCGGCGTGAGTAATGTTTCCTTTGGATTAAATCCAGCCGCTCGAATTGTGTTGAACTCAGTTTTCTTATCTGAAGCTGTAAAAAATGGATTAGATTCAGCGATCGTTCATCCCTCAAAAATCACTCCGATAAGCCGAATTCCAAAAGAGCAATTAGATGTGGCACTTGACCTTGTTTATGATCGTAGAGAATCTGATGCTCAAGGAAATGTCATCTATGACCCGCTTTCTAAGTTCTTGCAGCTATTTGAAAATGTTGAAGTCACCTCAACAAAAGAAAGCAGAGCGGCTGAACTTGCCGCGCTTCCATTGGAAGAAAGATTACAGCGACGAATAATTGATGGCGAGAAGGTTGGGTTAACCGATGATTTAAAGACCGCAATTGACTCCAAGATTCCGGCCTTAACTATTATTAATGATTACTTACTAGCAGGTATGAAAACTGTTGGAGAGTTGTTTGGTAAAGGGGAGATGCAACTGCCATTCGTATTGCAGTCAGCTGAAGTGATGAAATCTGCAGTTGCATACCTTGAACCATTTATCGAAAAAACTGATGATCAGGGTAGAGGCAAAATTCTGCTTGCAACTGTAAAAGGTGATGTACATGATATTGGCAAGAATCTTGTTGACATTATTTTATCTAATAACGGATATGACACAGTAAATATCGGAATTAAGCAAACCGTAAACCAGATTATTGACGCTGCAATAGATAATAATGTTGATGTAATTGGTATGTCGGGCTTACTAGTGAAGTCCACGGTAATAATGAAGGAAAATCTGCTCGAATTAGAATCAAGAGGACTTTCTGAAAAATGGCCGATTGTTTTAGGTGGAGCTGCACTAACTAGATCATATGTTGAACAAGATCTTAATGAAATTTTTCCGGGAACAGTTAGATATGCAAAAGATGCTTTTGAAGGCTTGAAGCTAATGGATACATTGATGGGGATTAAGCGTGGAGTTGCTGGCGTACAGCTTCCACCACTTAAGGAGAGACGAACGCCTCGAACTAACCGGATTGAAAGTAGTGGAATTGATACCAAGCGAAGTGATGTTGCAGATAATAATCCAGTTCCGACAGCTCCTTTCTACGGTTCAAAGGTTGTGAAAGGTATAGCACTTGCCGATTATGTTGGCATGTTGGATGAAAGAGCATTATTTCTCGGACAATGGGGATTAAAGGGAAAAGATTTTGAAACAATGGCACAAGATGAAGGTCGGCCACAACTTCGCTCACTTTTAAATGATGTTCAGTCCAATGGATGGTTAAATGCTGCAGTCGTTTACGGGTATTTCCCTTGCTACAGCGAAGGAAACGATTTAGTAGTGCTTCATCATGAGGGAGAATCAAAAGGTAAGGAACGAGTTAGATTTACTTTTCCAAGACAGAGTCGTGATCGTCGCCTATGTTTATCAGATTTCTTCCGCAGTAAAGAAAGTGGCGAAATTGATGTTGTAAGTTTCCAATTTGTAACTATGGGGCAGTCAATTAGCGATGCAATTAGTAAACTATTTAATGCGAACTTATATCGAGAGTATCTAGAGCTTCATGGACTTTCTGTGCAATTAACCGAATCCTTAACTGAGCATTGGCATGCTAGAACGCGTGAAGAGTTGAAAATTGATGGGAAAGACTCAAAAGATCTAAAAGAAATCTTTAATCAGGGATATCAAGGATCTCGCTACTCGTTTGGTTATCCGGCATGCCCCGATCTTGAGCAACAATTACAGATGTGTGAGTTATTGCAGCCAGAACGAATTGGCATATCGTTATCTGAAGAGTTCCAGTTACATCCAGAGCAATCAACATCTTCGATAGTTTTACATCATCTTGAAGCAAAGTATTTCAACGCATCATGAGTGCAATCTTGTTTGATATGGATGGGACTTTAATTGATTCAGAACCACTTTGGCTAGAATCTGAAATTGAAATAATGGCAGAGTTAGGTTGTCATTGGGATCAGCAAGATCAGATTAATTGTCTCGGTGGGCCAATGGAAAAGACGGAAAATTACATGCAGGAACGAAGCAACAACATCAAACCTTTTGGATATTTTGCGAGGCAACTTGATGACGTAATGGAGCAAAAACTTGCAACAAAATTGGATCTTATTCCTAATGCCTTAGAAATTTTAAATGAATGTAAAAAATCTGACATTAAGATCGCATTAGTAACTGCAAGTACTGGCAGATTAATGAGAGCTGTACTGAAAAGATTTCCAGTTGGAATATTTGATACTACTGTTTCCTATGATGACGTAAAGCGGTCCAAGCCAGATCCTGAGCCATACTTGCTAGCTGCAAAAACTTTAGGAGTAGAAATTAAAAACTGCGTCGTTTTAGAAGATTCACTCACCGGGGTTCAATCCGGGTTAACTGCCGGTGCTCAGGTAATCGGCTTACCTCATCTAGTACAGATGCCTAGTAATCCAAATTTACGAGTTATTGAGTCTTTATCTGAGATTAACATCGAAAAGTTAATTACGTGGTACCCATTTCTTACAAGTAGAATCGCTACAAATGATAGATAGAAATTTTAATTATGGTGATCGGGTTCAGTTAACCGATGCAAAGGGAAAGTTGTACTCAATTACATTGGCAGCTGGGGCTGAATGGCATACCCATAAAGGACTTTTAAAGCATGATGAATTAGTTGGCCTTCCAGAGGGATCGATCGTTGCAACAAATGGAGATTTAAAGTTTCAAGCTTTTCGCCCACTCTTGGCTGACTATGTTCTATCTATGCCAAGGGGAGCAACAATTATTTATCCAAAGGATGCAGCAATGATTCTTGGGGTTGCGGATATAAAGCCCGGAATAAGGGTTTTAGAAGCGGGTGTTGGATCAGGTGCGCTTAGCATTTCAATTTTAAGAGCGGTAGGAGATAACGGATTTTTGCATTCGGTAGAGATACGTGATGATTTTGCAGCAATATCCAAACAGAATATAGAGAACTACTTTGGGAATGAACCAAAGAATTGGAAATTAACTGTTGGCGCATTGCAAGAACAAAGTTTTGGAGCTGATTACGATCGAGTAATTTTGGACATGCTCTCACCCTGGGATTGCGTAGAGACCGCATCAAATGCTTTAGTTCCAGGCGGAGTGTTCATGGCTTATGTTGCTACAACTACACAACTTTCAAAAATTGCTGAAGCCATAAAGGATTGTGGCAACTTCACTGAACCAGAATCTTCCGAAACCATTGTTCGCGGTTGGCATCACGAAGGATTAGCTGTTAGGCCACAGCACAGAATGATTGGTCACACAGGATTTCTAATTTTTGCCCGCAGAATGGCACCAGGTGTTCCAGTATTACAAAGGCGAAGACGCCCTTCAAAAGGTTCTTACGGAGTTATTGAGTAATTAACTTACTTTAATCAGATCAACTACGAAGATTAAAGTTTCGTTTGGACCAATAGCTCCACCAGCACCGGTGGCTCCATAGCCAAGGTCAGGTGGGATTACCAATAATCGTCGTCCGCCTTCTTTCATTCCAGGAATTCCTTGTTGCCAACCTGCGATCACTCCACTTAAAGGGAATGTTGCGCTCTGACCAGAATCCCAAGATGACTCAACTAAAGTTCCAGTACTCCATGCCATTAACGTGTAGTGAACTTCAAGAGTGGAAGTTGCTACCGCTTCTTTACCAGTTCCGACAAAGATATCTTTTTTCTCGAGTGCTTTAGGCGCTGCGCCTTTAGGGGCTGCGATTGTTGGTTTAGATCCTTTAGATCCACCAATCTCTGGGAGAGCGGATGATGTTGGTTGGCTCTGATTCGTCATTGGATCTACGCCTCCGTCGGTAGAACAGGCTGATAATAGGAAAATAGGAGTAACGGCAAGAAGAAATATATGAGTTTTGCGCATACTCAATCTTATCAAAGATTTTACTAATGGCTAACCTAACACCATGAGTTCCCAGAAGACTGAACGATTAATTAACCTAACCTTGGCGCTTTTGGCAACCAAGCGGTACCTAACAAAATCTGAGATTTTTAAGAACGTTACTGGATATAGCGGTTCGGCTGAAACAATGGAGCGAATGTTTGAAAGAGATAAAGATGAACTTAGAAGTATGGGAATTGAGATCGATGTAAAAGGCTTAGACCCATTATTTGAAGATGACCAAGGGTATTTAATTAAGTCGGAAACGTTTCAGCTAAAAGGAAATGAATTTGCTAAAGATGAGCTTTTTTATTTAACTATGGCAGCAAACTTATGGCAAAGTACTGCTCTTGATAGTGATTCGAAAGCAGCTCTGCTCAAAATCCAGTCCCTAAGCGGACCAATCGAATCCGATGTTGTTAACACTCCAGAAATTCGCGATAATGAAAATTCGTCGATGCTTACAACTGCATTTGATGCCATTGAAAAATCTAAAGTTCTAACATTTCAATATAACGGATCCACTCGGATAGTTGAGCCGCTTGGAATGTATACCAAAGCAGGATTTTGGTATTTGGTAGCAAAAGATGAGGAGTCTTTTAAATCATTTAAATTACTTCGAATTGAGGGAAAATTAACCTCAAATGGCAAACAGAATGGGTTTAAAAAACCAGAAAATTTTGATCTAATGCATTATCTAGAGGGGTTAAACAAGGAAGAGGTCATACGAGCAGAAATATTGGTTCGAAAAGAACAAGCATTTGCGCTGAGAAGCAAATATGCGGCTAGTGATTTTGACGAAGAATGGGATTTGATGGTTTTGCCATATAAATATGAGCCTGAGATTATCGAAACCCTACTCTGGCATGGTGAGAACGTAATTGTTATAAAACCTGAAAGCCTTCGGAATACAATAAAAGTTTCCTTGAAAGAATTTATTAATGATTGATACTGCAGCAGTTAGAGCGCTTAGAACAATGGATCTAATTCCCTACATCCTTGAAAATCCCGGTGTTTCTATCAGGAGTTTATCTGAAAGATTTTCCGTAACTGAGAAACAGATTGAAAGTGACCTTCAACTTATTTTCATGTGTGGATTACCTGGTTACACACCTTATGAGCTTATTGACATTGTTTTTGATGAAGGCATTGTTTCGGTTATTGATCCCCAAGTTTTGGATAAACCTAGACGATTTAATAAAAGTGAGCTAATTGTGATCGCATTAGGACTTGAAATACTTATCGATATTAGCGTCTCAAATCCAGAGCGTCTTCAAAAATTAAAGGCTCTATCGGAAAAGATTACTAAATTGGGTAGTAGCAACTCCGTCACATTTGCTCCCTCCGAAAAAAATTCCATATTCTCAGATTTAATCACAGATGCCATATCTAAACGAAAAAATATAAGAATTAAATATAGTTCATTAGTCAAAGATCAGGTTACTCAACGTGAAGTGACACCTCAAAGTTTATATTTTATGAATGGGAGTCTCTATCTATCAGCATATGATTTAAGCAAGAAATCAGATCGAATATTTAAGGTTAGTCTCATTACTCAATGTGAAATCACTGGAAATAGTCATAACGAATCTGAGAATGAAATTAGAGACTCAATTAGAGTAGTTCTCAGTATCAAAAAATCTTATAGAAATTTTATTGAGAGAAACTCCTCAATTATTTCTACAGTAATAGAAAAAAAGGAATTCTTTGAAGTTAATATTGATATAAATAACGTAGAGTGGCTTAAGCGAAGCATTCTCAGTAACGCACCAGGCATTTCTGTCGTGACCCCCACCTCGCTAGCGAATGAAATAAGGCAGAGTGCAACCTCACTCTTAGCCCTATATCAGGCTGAAAAATGAAATAGGGTAGGATTTCAGCATGAACTCACTTAAACCCTGGCATTTACTTGTACTAGCAGTTGTATTTGTAGTTTTATTTGGATCAAAGCGTTTACCAGATTCAGCTAGATCTCTTGGAAGATCTCTTCGTATTTTTAAGAGTGAAGTACGGGAGATGAATAAAGAGGATTCAGCAGGGGATAAAAAAACAGATCCAAGCTCTGACAAGTAAAAGTCATGAGTAAGCGCCGTGGCGACAAGATGCCACTGCTAGATCATATTCGCGAGTTTCGGGATCGATTAATAAAATCCTCGTTTGCAGTTCTTGTTGGATCAATCGCGGGCTGGGTTTATTACCAACAAATAATTCGATTGCTAACGCTCCCATTTTGCGACCTTGGAAGCGCAACTTCACCGGTAAATGGAAAGTGCGGAGATTTGTACGTAAATGGAATTCTTGGACCCTTCAATTTACAAGTAAAAATTGCTTTGTTAACTGGTGTAATTGCATCTGCACCCGTGTGGATCTATCAGTTGTGGGCTTTCATTACGCCGGCGTTGCATAAGAAAGAAAAACGAGTAACTGTTTCCTTTGTTTTAGTAGCAACTCCCTTATTTATGACTGGAGCTTTTCTTGCCTACGTAATACTTCCTCATGCTGTGCAAGTACTTCTTGGTTTTACGCCGAATAATCTCGGTAATCTGATTAGATTTGATGAGTATTTAGATTTTGTTCTAAGACTTATCTTGATATTTGGAATAGCATTTGTCCTACCCTTATTTTTAGTTGCACTAAATCTACTAGGAGTGCTATCCGGAAGGTCAATACTTAAACCATGGAGACTTGCTGTTTTTCTTTGCTTTCTATTTACGGCGGCATTTACGCCTACACCAGATCCAGTCACGATGACTTTATTAGCAATTCCGCTTTGCCTCTTATATTTCCTCAGTGGACTTTTTGCATTGCTTGTCGATAAACGGCGCTATCGTCGGAATGATGCTGAAAGCAGATTGACTGCAATCGATAAACCTGAAGAGATTTGAAATGTGGCTTGTAGTTACAAACTCCAGCGCAGGAAAAGG